>ULNP01056635.1_pt1 | contig 27956 bp, 20 predicted proteins | sample 1951941 | NCBI WGS metagenome assembly ULNP01 (sample SAMEA4835579, study PRJEB28245) | human gut metagenome | biome: gut microbiome; material: fecal sample | place: Denmark | collected 2008
GGCATAGCCCACGGCAAGATGAGCGAAGACGAACTGAGTGAAGTCTGGCGCAGACTGCTCGAGGGCGAGATAGATATATTGGTATGCACGACTATAATCGAAACGGGCGTTGATGTTCCAAATGTCAACACCCTTATAATTGAAGACGCCGACCGCATGGGTCTCGCCCAGCTTCATCAGATACGCGGGCGCGTCGGACGCTCGTCGCGCAGAGCGAGCGCGTATCTCACATTCAGACCCGGCAGGGAGCTGACGGAGATAGCCACAAGCAGGCTCGACGCGATAAGAGAGTTCACGGAGTTCGGCTCGGGCTTCAAGATAGCCATGCGCGACCTTGAGCTGCGCGGAGCGGGCAATGTGCTCGGCGCACAGCAGCACGGTCACATGGAAGCTGTCGGCTACGAGATGTATCTCCAGATGCTCGAACAGGCGATAAGCGAGGAGCGCGGAGACCAGACAAAGAAGCCGAAGAAAGAATGCCTTGTCGATCTGCCGATAGACGCGCACATCCCGCCGACATATATCGAGAGCGTGCCGCAGAGGCTCGGCATCTACCGCCGCATCGCGGACATAACCTCGCGCGCGGACGCGGACGATGTAACGGATGAGCTCATCGACCGCTTCGGCGAGCCGCCCGCTCCCGTGCTCGGACTGATAAGGACTTCACTGCTCCGGGCGTATTCCGCCCAGCACAATATCTATGAGATCGGGCGCAAGGGCGACAAGCTGCTGCTCTATATCGACGACCTCGATATGCAGGAGATCTCCGCCATAGCCGCGGGCTTCCCCGGCAGGGTGACAGTCAGCGCCGCAGGCAAGCCGCACATAGCGGTGCGCATCATGCCGCAGGATAAGATGCTCGACCTGCTCGAAAAAGTGCTCATGCTCATGAACACCGCGAATAAACAGAAAGACAGCTGACCGAAATCAGCTGTCTTTTTCAAAAAAGGGAAGCGGCCGGCTGACAGATATCAGACGGTCGCTTGTCTTCTCCCCAAATAGATGCTGCACGCTTAGCGCACAGCCTAGCTTCTTTTTTCATAAGGCTATTATATACTGTTTCTGTTTGGGAAGTCAATATTTTTCGCAATAAATAATATTTTACTTATTCGCCGCGCTCTCTTCTCGCCTGCTCGGGCGAGATTTCGGCGTGGGGGCAGACTATCTCGTCGATGATTTCATGAGGAGCCGCCCAGCGCACGGCGTTTATTAAAATCTGCTGAACCTGCGGGATGTAGTAGGTGGGGTTGCCCTCGTGACCGGGCTGGAAATAGAACACCCTGCCGCGCCCTCTGTTCCAGCAGCAGCCCGAGCGGAACACGTCTCCGCCGGAGAACCAGCCGAGGAAAACAAGCTCGTCGGGCTCGGGAATGTCGAAGCGCTCGCCGTACATCTCTTCGACGGGTATCTCAATATATTCACCGATACCCTTTGCTATCGGGTGCGCGGGATTGACTGTCCAGAGGCGCTCAAAATCGCCGTCTCGCCAATGCAGGGCGCAGGAGGTACCCATAAGGCGCTTGAAGGGCTTTGAAAAATGCGCGGAGTGCAGCGCTATGAAGCCCATGCCGCGCAGAACTCTGTCATGCACGCGCTCAACAAGCTCGTCGGGCACTTCGTCGTGCGCCTTGTGTCCCCACCAGATGAGCACATCGGTGTTTTCGAGCACTTCGGGCGGCAGACCGCAGTCGGGGTCGTTTAGGGTCGCGGTGCGCACCTCCATGTCCTCCTGCGTGTCGAGGAAGCTCTTTATCTGGCCGTGGATTCCGTGGGGATAAACTGCCGCTATCTCGGGCGATTCGGCCTCATGGACGCCCTCGTTCCAGACGGTAACTCTTATCATTTTATCAGTTCCTTTCGGGAGAAATTTTATCCAAGTCAAGTATATATTTTTGCCCGCCCGCTGTCAATGGATTTTCTCCCGTATTGCAAAATCGACCGCCGTTTGATATACTTTAATAAAGATTTTTCGGGGTGATATTTTGCTTCTCAACAAAAATGACGACATTGAACTTCATATAGATTCGGTCTCGCTGACGGGCAGCGGAGTCGGCAGATACAACGGGCTCGCCGTGTTCGTCCCCGCGACCGCGCCCGGAGATATAATAGAAGCGCACATAATCAAGGCGAAGAAGAGCTACGCCGTCGGCAAGTGCACGAAAATAATCAAGCCGTCGCCGGACAGAACCGACAACGACTGCCCGGCATATCCCGGCTGCGGCGGCTGTTCGTTCCGCCACATGAGCTATGACGCGGAGCTAAAGCTCAAGGCGGACGCCGTGCGCGACGCATTCTCCCGCATCGGCGGACTTGATGTTGAATTAAAGCCGATAATCGGCGCAGACTCGCCGGACGGCTACCGCAACAAGGCGCAGTACCCGGTGGGACGCGAAAACGGTGAACTGAAAATCGGCTTCTACTCCCGCCGCTCGCACAGGATAGTTGACTGCCGCGCGTGCCGCCTCGCGCCGCCGGAGTTCGAAAAAATACTCGGCACGGTCGCGGACTGGATAGAAAAATATAATATTTCCGTCTACGACGAAACAAGCAGAAGCGGAGCTGTCAGGCACATATATCTGCGAAAAGCGTTCGCGACGGGCGAGATAATGCTCTGCCTTGTAAGCGCACAGGAAAACCTGCCGCACACCGACAAGCTCATCGAATCGCTCAAGAATGAAAAAGCTATAAAAAGCATTCTTGTAAACATAAACCCCGACGACACGAACGCAGTGCTCGGCGGAAAGTGCATCCCGCTCCTCGGCGACGGCTGCATAACGGACATACTCTGCGGAGTCAAAGTCCGCATATCGCCGCTGTCGTTCTATCAGGTCAACCGCGCGCAGGCGGAAAAACTATACAAAAAAGCCGCCGAATACGCCGGAGATAAAAAAACAAAGCTCCTGCTCGACCTCTACTGCGGCGCGGGCACGATAGGACTTTCCATGGCGGACAAGGCGGAGGAACTAATAGGCATAGAAACCGTCGCGCCGGCGATAGAGGACGCAAAGAAGAACGCCGCCGCAAACGGCATAGAAAACGCGCGGTTTATCTGCGCGGACGCAGGCGAAGCCGCCGAAAAGCTTCTCGGCGAGGGCAAGCGCCCGGAGGTAATAGTCCTCGACCCGCCGCGCAAGGGCTGCTCGGAGCAGACGATAAGAGCCGCCGCAAAAATGGCTCCCGACAGGATAGTGTATGTCTCCTGCGACCCCGCGACGCTCGCGCGCGACTGCGCCGTGTTCAAAGAGCTAGGCTATGAGGTCGAAGAAGCGACACCCGTCGATCTGTTCCCGAGGACAGCGCATGTGGAGACGGTATGTTTGCTGTCTCGAGCGATATGAAATTCCGAAAACTGAAGAGTAATTAGAAGAAAGCTTATCGCTTCAGTAACTACCGCAAAGAAGAATACAAAACAGCAGACAGGATCGTAAAAAGATGTTCGCGATAAGCTCAAAATCCGGCCGACACACAAAACCGCATAAACTACGGGCACCGGTTTCACGGTGCCCGTAGTTTTATCTTGTCTCATCCATCCAATCGGACAGGCGCGTCATGCTTTTTTCGCTGACGACAGCATAGAGAATATCGCCCTCACGGAACATATAATCGGGATGCACATTGTCTGTCAAATTTCCGTTGTTTTCTATAGCGATTATGTTTACTCCGAACCTTCCCCGCATATCGGCGGACATTATCGTCATTCCGACGATCTTACGCGGAACTTCAAGCTTAAGGAGATTCAGCTTTCGGCTCAGCTGAACAAAGTCCAGCATATTGGGAGTTTCCAGTTTGTGGGCGAGTCTGACTGCCATATCCCTCTCGGGGTAGACGACTTCTGCGCCGAGCTTCTTGAGTATCTCGCCCTGCTCGGCGCTCGCGGCCTTTGATATGACAGTCGGCACACCGAGGGCTACGACGTTCAGGGTGGTCAGAATGGATATGTCCATCTTTTCTCCGATGCAGACCACCACGATGTCGCAGTTTTGTATTCCGGTCTCCGAGAGAGTCTTTTTGTCAAAGCTGCTGACGACAAAGGCGTTCTCCGTGTATTCGCGCATCTCGCGCACCTTTTCCTCGTTTCCGTCGATTACGAGCGGCTCCGCGCCCGCTTTCGCAAGCTCCACAGCCAGAGCCGAGCCGAAGCGCCCGAGTCCGATTATTCCGTAAGATTTGCTGTCGCTTTTTGATTTTTTAAACATCTTTGTCCTCCGTTCTCAGCCTATGGCTATGTTTCCGTCGGGATATTTTATTCGATCTCCGTTTGTGAAGTACCAGAGAGTCGCTATTGTAAGCGGCCCCAAGCGGCCGATATACATCATGACTATTGATGTAAGCTTGCTCGCGGTGCAGAGTCCCGTGGTTATCCCGGTAGTGAGTCCCACCGTGCCGAACGCGCTCGTCATCTCGAACAAGGCATCCCTTATTGCTATATCCGGCTCAAAGGCGCAGAGCATAAACGTTCCCACTGCTATCACACTTATACCCATGACCGCTATGGCCGACGCTTTGCGGAACACACCGTGCGGCACGGAATAGTGAAAAGCCTTTCCCGAGGTGTTTGTCGCGGCGGTCTTTATGCCCTGTATCAGCGCAAACAGCGTGCTCGTCTTTATTCCGCCGCCGGTGGAGCCGGGCGACGCGCCGACGAACATTAAAAAGATCATAGCGAGCAGTCCCGCATTTGAAAATTCGCCGAGCGAATATGTCGAGAAGCCCGCCGTCCTCGCGGTCACGCTGTTGAAAAGGGCGCCTATCCACGGCATATCCTCGGTAATTCTGAAAATCACCGCGCCGCCGACCGTCAGCGCGACGCTCATCGTGAGCACTACTTTTGTGTGCATGGAAAATCTGCGCCAGCGAAATCGCTTTTCAACAATCTCGCGGATAACGAGAAAGCCGATTCCGCCGAAGAATATCAAAAGGCAGGTCACGAGATTTAAGAACACATCCTCTTTGTAGGCGGAGAGGCTTTGGAAGTTTCCGAGGATGTCGAAGCCGGAGTTGTTGAACGCGGCGACGGAGTGAAAAAGGCTTATTCCGAGAGCTTTGAGCGGCGGGTAATCGCGCACGAAAACAATGAAGCTCAGCGCCGCACCGACAAGCTCAAATGCCGCCGTAGTCAAAAACACGCTTTTTATAAATTTTACTATTCCCTTGCCTGAGTCGAGATTCATCGCATCGCGCAAAACACGCCGACCTTTCAGATTTATCCTCTTTCCGACAGCCAGAATGACTCCCGCGCCCATTGACGCGACTCCGAGTCCGCCTATCTGTATCAGTGCCGCAACAACGAACTGACCGAACGCGGTGAACGTGTCCCCTATATCGACGGTCACGAGTCCCGTCACGCAGACGGCGCTCGCCGAAGTGTAAAGCGCGTCTATGTATTTTAAGTCTACGCCGTTTCGCACGCTGCACGGCAGCATCAGCAGACCCGAGCCTATAAATATCGCGGCTGCAAAACCGAGCGCAATTATTCTTGCAGACGACATTCTTTTTAACAGCTTTCTCATAATTCACCTCGTATCCCGCAAAAAAGACCTTCGGCAGAATAGGTCTGCCAAAGGTCTTGCTTCATTCACGGCCAACGCCGCCAATGTCCGCTGCCAGCACAGCTCCTGTGCGGTTGGTGACAGTCGGATGGGTAACCCATAGCTACTCCCCATTGGTTGTGGCTTAATTATATCCCTTTGCGGGCGAAAGTCAATATATTTATGAAAAAATTATCCGACATTAAAAGCAGAAAAGGTCTGCCGAGCTAATCGACAGACCCATATCTTTATGAATTTCCTATTAATAAGCGAAAGTGTACTGCTGCTGCCATGTGCCGGTGAAGTCGGCGTCGATACCTACATTGCTGTTACCAAAGGTAAGCCTGCAGACAACATTTGCCGGCTCGCTGACGCTGATGCTTGCAAGAGTTCCGTCCGCTCTGAGAACGAAAGTAAAGGTGCCGCTCTGATAAGTGACCTTTGTGCTCTTCGGGTTGAAGGGCTTGAAGTCATCGGGCGTCAATGAAAGAGTGTCGAAGCAGGAGCCGTGGTGAGTGGGGACAAAGGTAAGTCCCTCGCCGCTCTCGACAACGAGAGTGATGCTGACCTTCCAGCCGTTGCCCTGCTTGACGCAGGAGGCGGACTTAACGCCTGCGGGGTTGACATTGTAGGCAGCGCGCTTTGATGCGGGCAGGAAGCTCGCAAGAGTTGTGCCGTCGGCAGCCTTGCCGCCGTTGAAGGTCTGTGTTGCGGTCTTGGGATAGTCGTTGGGAAGCAGGGGCTCTGCTTTTGCGACAAGATCGACACCAAGTATCTTATTGGGGTCGAGACTGTTGATTTTCGAGGTCGTGCCCTGAACTCTCTTAACGGTGACCTTGCCCTTGTACTGCTTCATAGCCGAAGCGTACTTGTTGAAGAACGCAACGATCTCAGCCTTGCTGCCGTTGACGGGAGCCTTGATTTCGGCTGCGGGCTTGTTGCCCTGCTGGCCGCCCTGCTGACCCTGAGTAGCCGCCTCGCTGCCGCCCTCGGAGGGTGCGACTGCCGTGCTGTCGTCAGCGGTGCTCTCTGCCGCGTTGCTCTCCGCGTCGCCCGTCTGGGTGTCCTGAACGTCTGCGTTCGCGTCCTGCGAGCTCTCAGCCGTTGTGTCGTTCTTGTCGTCCTTGCCCTTACATGCCGCAAATGCAAATATCATTATCAGCGCGAGCAGGATAGCAATAATTCTCTTCATAGTTTGTCTCCTTTCATCTTTCGGCAGAGCATCCTCTGCCATGCTACGATTCAAGTTTACTTTATGTTTATTCGTTTGTCAAGAGAATAAACTTTATTTTATATTTCCATAATTTCCATAATTTTTTATCGATTTTTGTGCACTATATATTATATTCGTTCTTTATACAATATATAATAATCCGCCGCATTCCGGGCACACTATACAGCGAAAAAGAACAGAAAGGGTGCATAAAATGAGCAAAGACACACTTGAGCTGCTGCGCGAATGCGACAGCGGAATAAAAATGGCGGTCGGCAGCATTGACGAAGTGAGCGGACACATTAAAGATGAGGATCTCAAAAACCTGCTCGAGAAGAGTAAGGAGGAGCACAGCCGGCTCGGCGGTATGATAAAAGAACAGCTGGCGTCGCTCGGCGACGACGGCAAGGACCCGGGGATAATGGCGAAGAGCATGTCGTGGATAAAAACTAACGTCAAGCTTGGCATGAATGACTCGGACAGGACGGTCGCAGGGCTGATGACCGACGGGTGCGACATGGGCATAAAGAGCCTGACCCGATACCTCAACGAATACAAAGGCGCGGACGGCGCTTCGCGCAGCACGGCGCGCCGCCTCATCGGCATAGAAGAGGATCTTCTCTGCGGGCTGAGACCGTACCTGTAATATACAGCGCATAGGTTCATAAGCCGGCCGGGCACAGCAAATTATCACTGTGCCCGGCATTATGTTATTGTCATTTGTATACCTCTCAAACATAAATCTCCCACCGCAGCACATCAAGCACTGCAGTGGGCTTAATTCATCAGACCTCTATATAATACGGGCGGAGAGAATACACTGCATATTTCTTCCTCCGTAAGGTTTATATGCCAAAGTATACCACACAACAAAAAAAGTCGCAACAAAAAAGGGACCGCCCGAAAGCAGTCCCGCATTGCAAAATAGCTTTGCTTATTTTTTTATAACATGCCATTCGCAGAAGCGGCTTGACATCATCGCGTCGTCATACTTGCTGTCGACATACTGACCGATCTGCGTTGTCGCGGCAATCCCCGCGCGGCGGTCTCTCCAGCGCACCATGCACACGAGAGTGAACGAGAGATTGATTATCATAAATATCGATAACGCGGCACACGCGACCTTCCAGCCCGTGCCCTGCATACGCGCGAACACCTTTTTGAGCTTCGGTACGACCATATAGGAGAAGATAACGCCCGCAAGTCCCCAGAGCAGCGTCATTTTCAGGCAGATGAGACCCTTGTAGTTCATGAAGCTCTTTGAGTAGTCCCACGCTTTCATGCCCATGCCGTATTCGAGCAGCAGCCCGCAGGCGAGCTCAAAGACCGTGGCGACTATCGCGATAGAGCAGAACCGGGCGACAACTCCCTTGTAACCGGTGCTCCGTATTTTTTCGCCGCTTATGTAGAACATCACTGCGCCTACGCCGTATATCAAAGAGAACGGTCCCCAGATGGTTGCGACATGCGTCTCCCAGTGGCCGAAAATCAGCCTGCACCATGTACCCTCGAGCAGAACGCCGAGCACATTGCCGAACATGAACAGCCAGAACATATTGCAGTAGGTCACGCCGTCCTTCTTCATCTCGGCAAGACCCTCATGCCTGTTTTTCACGGTATCGCCTCCTGTCCTTTGCTTTCTATATAATATAACAGAAGATTCGACTTTTTTACTTCAGATATGAGCATATTTTCAAAATGTTTATTTTTTATTTAATTTTCGCCCTGGCGCTGCCTGATCTTTCTCCAGTTGATGAAGCCGTAGCAGTCATTGACAAAGAACACCGAGAAACAGACTATCATCGGCAGATACGACGGGTCGTCGACAGTCGCCATTATCCACATAATAAGCAGCACAATGTCATTTGAAGCGTAGCCGAGCCCATAGAGCGGCGAACACAGGAGTGTAAGCGACGCAGCGATAAAGCTCGTTGCGACGGAAACGGTGCTTATCGCGAGCTTCGCGGTGTTGAAATATTTCAGAATAAAATAGATCGCCGCAGTTACCGCCGCAGTAAGAATAATCAGCACTGCCCACTTTTTCGCCCCGACATGCGCCACTTTCACCTCGTTTTCGCCCTCCTTGTACGGATGCCGAAACCAGGATATTGCCGCGGCGAGGGCTATCGGTGCGGTCATGCCGAGATATGTTATCATCTCGCCGTAGTAGCGAAATTTAAAAGAAATCACAGAATAGAATATGCTGAAAACGACAGTCAGCACCTGACCGACCGGGTCGCCCTTCGCGTTGAGCATAAGCGAAGTGATGCCGATAAGCGACGCAATAAGGGTGAGATAATCCCGCTCCCGCGGAAACATAAACGACACCGTAACCAGAACAAGCGACCCGAGCCATATTGCCAATTCGTGCTTTTTGAATGTCTTAAACGGATTCTGATAGTTTTTCATGCTGTACCTCAAAAAAAAATAAGCACCCGCCATCTCGTCTTCTAAGACCTAACGACGAGATACGAATGCTTCATTACCCGGTGACAATCTACTTATTAGTTTTGTGGCATTATATCAGTCGGCACGAAATTTGTCAAGAGCCGATCGGCTGATTAAATTCCGCCGCACCGTAAACAGCAAAAAGGAAGTCGAATAAATTTCGACTTCCCTTTTATTATATCTAAGCTTATTCCAGCTCAAACGCACCGGTGTAGAGGCGATAGTATGTGCCCTTTTCTGCGATGAGCTTTTCATGGTTGCCGCGCTCGATTATTCTGCCATGGTCGAGCACCATTATGACATCCGAGTTCTGGACGGTCGAGAGGCGGTGCGCGATAACAAAGACTGTGCGTCCTTTCATCAGCTTATCCATGCCGCCCTGGACGAGAGCCTCGGTGCGCGTGTCTATAGAAGAGGTCGCCTCGTCGAGAATCATGACGGGCGGGTCGGAGACCGCCGCGCGGGCTATAGATATCAGCTGACGCTGACCCTGCGAGAGTCCGGAACCGTCGCCCTTGAGCACGGTGTTGTAGCCGTCTGGGAGCATGCGGATGAATCCGTCAGCATTCGCGAGCTTCGCCGCCGCGATGCACTGTTCGTCCGTTGCCTCGGGGTTGCCGTAGCGGATGTTTTCCATAACAGTACCCGTGAACAGGTTGACATCCTGGAGCACGACGCCGAGACTGCGGCGCAGATCGGCTTTCTTTATCTTGTTGATGTTTATTCCGTCATAGCGTATCTTGCCGTCCGCTATGTCATAGAAGCGGTTTATGAGGTTTGTTATCGTGGTCTTGCCCGCTCCGGTCGCGCCGACGAAAGCCACCTTCTGACCCGGCTCTGCGTAGAGCGTGATGTCGTGAAGGACTTCCTTTTCGGGTGTGTAGCCGAAATCGACATGGTCGAGCACGACCTGACCCTCAAGCTTCGTATAAGTCAGAGTGCCGTCGCCGTGGGGATGCTTCCATGCCCACATTCCGGTGTGCTCCTTAACTTCGACTATCTCGCCGTTCTCTTCTTTCGCGTTTACGAGGGTAACATATCCGTCATCGGGCTCAGGCTCTTCGTCCATAAATGTGAAGATTCGCTCGGCACCCGCGAGGGCGTTGACAATCGAGTTGAACTGGTTCGACATCTGGGATATCGGGTTTATAAAGTTGCGCGAGAGCACGAGGAACGAGGCTATCATGCCGAGGGACAGCGTGTTGACGCCAGTCAGCCCGAAATTCTTCGTGCCGGCGATAGCCATATACGAGCCGATAACGGCGAGCAGGATATACAGAAAATATCCGAACGCGTTCGTCATGGGCATCATCGAGGTCGCGTGGCCGTTTGCGTTCGCGGCGTTGTGCTCCCATTCGGTGTTGCGCTGCTTCATTTCTTTCTTCGACTGCTCTTCGTGGCAGAAGACTTTTATGACCTTCTGACCGTTTATCATCTCTTCGATATATCCGTCAAGGTCTGCAAGAGATCTCTGCTGGGCTACGAAATACGCGCCGCTCTTGCCGACAACTTTCTTGATTATCTGCATGATAAAGAACAGCGATATGCACACAACGAGCGTCAGACCGGCGCTGATATAGAGCATACAGCAAAACACCGCCGCGACGGTGAACGCCGAAGAAATCAGCTGACCCATCGACTGCGCGAGCATCTGGCGCAGGGTATCGGTATCGTTGGTATAGAGACTCATCGTGTCGCCGTGGGTGTGCGAATCGAAATATCTTATCGGCAGGCGCTGCATCTTCTCGAACATCTCGTCGCGTATGGTCTTGAGCGTTCCCTGCGCTATGGTGACCATGCGGCGGTTGTAGATAAGCGTCGAGAGCGTGCCGATGAGATAGATAACCGCCATGGTTATCAGCGCGCGTATAAAGCCGGAGAAGTCTGGCGATGACTGGCCGACCATCGGGGTTATATAATCGTCGATAAGCGTCTGGAGGAACATCGATGACGCCGCGCCCGCAACCGCGCTGAGCAGGATACAGATTGTGACGAGGACTATCGTGCCCTTATAATTTTTGAGATAAGAGAGCAGACGTTTGAGCGTTTTCTTGTCGAGCTTTCTGGGCTGCATTCCGGGTCCGCCGGGCATGCCCTTGGGTCCGCCGTGCATAGGCATAGGCTTACTCATCGTCGTTTCCTCCCTTCTGCTGGGATTCATAAACTTCGCGATAGATATCGCAGGATTTCAGCAGTTCGTCATGCGTGCCCTGCGCGATTATTCTGCCGTTGTCGAACACGAGTATTTTGTCCGCATTCTGAACCGAGCTTATGCGCTGGGCGATGACTATCTTAGTCGTATCGGGCATATACTGCGAAAGTCCCTTTTGAATCAGCGCGTCGGTGTGGGTATCGACGGCGCTTGTCGAGTCGTCGAGAATGAGCACCTTGGGATTCTTGAGCAGGGCGCGCGCTATGCACAGCCTCTGTTTCTGACCGCCGGAGACGTTCGTGCCGCCCTGTTCGATATAGGTGTTGTAGCCGTCGGGCATCGCGCTGACGAATTCATCCGCCTGAGCGAGCTCGCAGGCGTGCTTTATTTCATCGTCGGTCGCGTCTTCATTGCCCCAGCGCAGGTTCTCAGATATCGTGCCGGAGAACAGCTCGTTCTTCTGGAGCACCATTGCGACCGAGTTTCTCAGGGTATCGAGATCGTAGCTTCTGACATCCACGCCGCCGAGCATCACTTCACCACCCGTTACATCGTAGAGGCGCGGGATGAGCTGAACGAACGAGGACTTTGACGAACCCGTGCCGCCGATTATGCCGACCGTCTCGCCGGAGGCTATATGCACGTTGACATTATCGAGCACCTTGGTGTCCGCCTTTGAAGCATAGGCGAAGTTGACATTTTTATAATCTATCTCGCCGTCTTTGACTTCGAGAACGGGGTTCGCGGGGTTCGAGATATCGGTCTTTTCGTTGAGTATCTCAGCTATACGCTGAGCGGAAGAGCTCGCGATTATCATCATGGCAAAGACCATGGAGAGCATCATGAGGCTCATGAGTATCTGCATGGCGTAGGTGAACAGCGCGGTGAGCGAGCCGGTGGTCAGACCGAGTGCTGCGTTGTTGCCGCTGGCGATGACCGCCTTTGCACCGAGCCATGAGATGAGTATCATGCAGGTATACATGCAGACCTGCATGATCGGCGAGTTGAGCGCAATAAGGCGCTCCGCTTTTGCGAAGTCTTTGTATATCTTCTCGGATATCTTCTCGAACTTGCTTATCTCGTGATCCTCCTGATTGAAGGACTTGACGACTCTTATGCCGCGCACATTCTCCTGAACGACGTTGTTGAGCTCATCGTAGGTGTGGAAAACGCGCTTGAACACGGGGTGTACCTTGATGATTATCAGCACGAGCAGAGCCGCAAGGACAGGTATAATCGCAATAAACATAAGCGAAATCTGGCTGTCTATTCTGAACGAGACTATCATGGCGAAAATCAGCATAACCGGTCCGCGTATTGCTATTCTTATGAGCATCTGATAGGCGTTCTGAATATTTGTGACATCCGTCGTCAGTCTCGTAACTATCGACGCGGTCGAGAATTTGTCGATGTTCGAGAATGCGAAGGTCTGAACATTATCATACATATCACTGCGCAGATTCGCGCCGAATCCGGCGGACGCGCGCGAGCCGAGGAACGCCGCAAGCATTCCCGTCACCATCTGGAACACCGCGAGGAATAGCAGCGCAAGGCCGTATTTCCAGACCATGGACATCACGCCGCCCTCGATGCCGTTGTCGATAAGGCCCGACATACAAAGCGGGATAACTATCTCGAACACGACTTCAAACGTGGAGAAAAAGATAGTCGCCCATGATAGTTTTTTGTATTGGCGCATGCTCTTCAACAAAGTTTTTATCATATTCTCACTCCCTCTTTTCTTTCTTTGCTCCACTTTCCGGTTTGCAGCCGGGGCTGCTGTCAATATCAAGGTTATCGCATATCCTTATTAGATATCCGCGGAGCTGTTCGACTTCTTCTTCGCTGAACGATCTGAGCATCGCCCGCTCGCCGTTATCAATCGAACGGCGTATCTCGAGATTGATGTCTTTCGCCTTGTCGGTCAGCCGCACGACCTTGTTTCTCTTGTCCGACGGGTCGGTACAGGTGCTGAGAAAGTCGCTCTGCTCCATGCGCGTGACTATGCCGACAATCGTCGGGTGCGAGACATGGGCGTAGTCTTCTATCTCTTTCTGGGTTGTCTGACCTCCGCGCTCGGCGAGGAATCTTATAATCCGCGACTGCGCAAAGGTCAGCCCGTGCTTACCGAGTGCGGCGTCGGCGTTCGACTTCAAACGGTTATCTATGCGTTTAAAAAAATATCCGATATGCTCCATAGCGATCTCCTTTCCGCAAAGCTGTTTTCAGCAATATTAAGTGTAGCACGCTACACATTATACATATATGTGCGCCGATTGTCAACAATATGTTTGTAAACAATTTGTGACCTCGGCGCTGAAGACTTTTATGTTCTGTTTTCGTTGAGATTAAAGACGGTGCGTATGAGCTCGGACGCCGCGCGGATGCCGTGCTCGTCCGGGTTCATGAGCAATAATCTTGATGTTCCGCCGATGCAGAAGATTATTTTTTCTTTGCGCTCCGGCTCGTCGTCGTCATGCAGATAGATTCTGAAAAGAGCCTCCTCCGCGTCGTTGAGCAGTGAAGTCACATCATCGCCGTAGAGCGCGCGGATGAGCCGCTCTTCGCGCGATATCGCGCCGACGAGCTCTGAAACAAAGGCGTATGTATCGCTGAACGCCATCCGGGCGCAGTCGCAGCGACCGAGGATATCGGCGACAGTCTCACGGCAGATGTGCCGATGCAGGCTCTCCATGGTGTCATAGTGGGAATAGAATGTCGTTTTGTTTATCAGCGCCTCCCGGCACAGGTCGCTGACCTTGACGGGCGACGGATCGCGCAGGCGCATATCGACATATGTATGCACTATCAGCCGCTCCGTTTTGATATATCTCAGATCATTTTTATTCACCATTTAAACGCCTCTTTTTATATTTAGTCGTTTATCTTACCAATTCATAAAATAGTTTCTTGATTAGACAACTTTAGTTGTTTATAATGTTAGCATATACTAAAAAATATTACAAGGGGGAGTATGCCGAATGAACAGAAAAGACCGCACCGTCTATATTATGCTCACCGACTATCCGGATAAGGTCTCGCGGACTATAAAAAGAATAGGGCTTTGGGAATACTCCCACATGTCGATAAGCACGGATGAACACTACCCGAAATTTTTCAGCTTCACAGGCAAGCGCGGATTCATGACCGAGGACTTCGACCTCCACCCGACTTACAAAGGCACGGATGTCCCCTGCGCGCTGTTCGCTCTGCCCGTAACGGAAGCGGAGCTCCGCAATGTCGAGCGCATCATAAAGCACATGACCTCGAACGCCGACGAGTATAAATACAGCTACATCGGACTTGCACTGCTCTATCTGCGGATAATCCCGAAGCAGCGCGGGCGCGACACCTGCGTCGGCTTCGTCTCGCGCACGATAAGGGAGCAGACCTCGCTCTCCGCAGGGCGCAGAAAAAAGCTTTGCAGCCCGAACGACATAAAGGCGTTTTTTATCAATCAGCTCGTCTTTGAGGGACCTCTGAGAGTGCTGCTGCAAAAGGGCAAGGCGTAAATTAAAATATCAATCCGCCGTCGGTTCGTGCCGTTCGGCGGTTTATTTTCAGCAAAAGCAAAAGGCCTCCCGCCCGGGGAGGTCTTTTAATATAATTAAGGGTTGTTGAAATCAGTTCTCGCCGTCGCCGTTTATGGTCGATATCTCGGGAGTTATCTCTTCGAGAACATCGAGGACTATCTTCACGGTGTCGAGGGAGGTGAATATCGTCACGCCGTTCTGGACGGCACAGCGGCGGATCTCAACGCCGTCCTCAAAGTGGACGCCGGAGAGAATGGCGCGCGTGTTTATAACATAGCTGACATAGCCCGCGCGGATAGAATCGAGAATCTCGGTGCTGCCCTCGCTGAGCTTGCCGCGTACGCGGGTGCGTATGCCGTGCTTCTTGAGGAACGCCGCGGTTCCGGCGGTCGCCTCTATATTGAAGCCGAGGTGATAGAAGCGCTTGACGAGCGGCAGAGCCTCTTCCTTGTCTTCATCGGCAAGGGTGACTATTACAGTACCGTATTCTTTCATCTTGACTCCGGACGCCTGAAGAGCCTTGTAGAGCGCACGGTTCAGGCGCTTGTCGTAGCCTATCGCTTCGCCGGTCGATTTCATCTCGGGCGAGAGATACGCGTCCATGCCTGTCAGCTTCTCAAACGAGAACGCCGGGGCTTTGACATACCAGCGCTTGCCGTCGGGCAGGCGCATATCGGTTATGCCCTGATCGTGCAGGCTCTGGCCGAGCATAACCTTTGTCGCGATGCGGACAAGGTTGCAGTCGGTGGACTTTGAAAGGAACGGCACGCTTCGCGAAGCGCGGGGGTTGACCTCGATAACATAGACGCTCTCGTCGCTGTCAACTATAAACTGTATATTGAACAGACCGACTATGCCTATGCCGAGTCCGAGCTTTGTGGTGTATTCGGCTATCGTGTCTCTGACCTTCTGCGAAATAGAGAACGGCGGATACACGCTCGTGCTGTCGCCCGAGTGGACGCCGGTACGCTCGACGAGTTCCATTATGCCGGGGATGAACACCTCGCTGCCGTCGCAGATAGCGTCTATCTCGACTTCCTTGCCCATAAGATATTTATCTATGAGCACGGGCTTGTCCTCATCGACCTCAACGGCGTTCTTGAGATATTTTCTGAGCATCGTCTCGTTAGCGACTATCTCCATCGCCCTGCCGCCGAGCACGAAGCTCGGGCGCACAAGAACAGGATAGCCTATGCGCGCGGCAACAGCCGCACCGGTCTCGATATCCGTAACAGCCTCGCCTTTCGGGTTCGGGATGCCGAGGGATTTTATAACGGCGTCAAACGCGTCTCTGTTCTCGGCGCGCTCAATGGCGTCGCAGTCGGTGCCGATTATCTTCACGCCGCGCCTTGCAAGCGGAGCCGCGAGGTTGACGGCAGTCTGACCGCCGAGGGTGACTATAACGCCCTCCGGCTTTTCGAGATGGACTATATTCATGACATCCTCTGTCGTCAGGGGCTCGAAATAGAGCTTGTCGGCAGTGGTGTAGTCGGTCGAAACGGTCTCGGGGTTGTTGTTTATAACTATCGCCTCATAGCCGAGCTGCTGAATGGCATGGACGGCGTGGACGGTCGAATAGTCAAACTCAACGCCCTGTCCTATACGGATAGGACCTGAACCTAAGACTATTATCTTCTTTTTGTCCGACACAACGGACTCGTTCTCGCTCGCGTAGGTCGAGTAGAAATATGGCACATAGCTGTCAAACTCGCTCGCACAGGTATCAATCATCTTGTATGTCGGGAAGATATCCTCTTTGCATCTGCGCTCATATATGCTGTCCTCGCTCTCTTTCCAGAGCTCGGCGATATACGAATCGGAGAAGCCGAGGCGCTTTGCCTCGCGCAGAAGAATGTCGGAGCCGGGATTCGCCTCCATCTCCTTCTCGAAATCGACTATCTTCTTTATCTTGTCGAGGAAGAACATATCTATATGCGTTATATCGCAGATGAGCGACGGGTCAACGCCCATCCACATCAGCTGGGATATTGCATAGAGACGGTCGTCCGTGCCCTCTTTGATATATTCGAGCAGCTCGTCAACGCTCATATGCGCCGAGTCGAACTTCTCCATATGCAGGTGGTTCTTACTCTCTTCGAGCGAGCGTATAGCCTTGAGCAGGCTCTCTTCAAATGTGCGTCCGACGCTCATGACCTCGCCGGTCGCCTTCATCTGGGTCGAAAGCGTGTTGTGCGCGGCGGGGAACTTGTCGAACGGGAAGCGCGGCATCTTGGTCACGACATAGTCGAGCGAGGGCTCGAAGCAGGCGGGGGTGTTTGCAAGCTGTATTTCATGCAGATCCATGCCGACCGCTATTTTCGCCGAGACACGCGCTATCGGATATCCGCTCGCCTTTGAAGCGAGGGCGGACGAGCGCGAAACTCTGGGGTTGACCTCAATGACATAGTAGCGGAACGAATGGGGATCGAGCGCAAACTGAACGTTGCAGCCGCCCTTTACTCCCAGGGCGCGGATAATTTTGAGCGCGGAATCCCTGAGCATCTGATATTCTTTATTCGTCAGTGTCTGGCTGGGCGCGACGACTATCGAGTCGCCGGTATGAATGCCGACGGGGTCAAGGTTTTCCATATTACAAACGGTGATAGCGGTATCGTTCGCGTCGCGTATCACTTCGTATTCTATCTCTTTGTAGCCCTTTATGCTCTTTTCGACGAGCACCTGATGCACGGGCGAGAGCGCAAGCGCGTTCTTCATCATGTCGCGCATCTCGTCGGGGTCATAGGCGAAGCCGCCGCCCGTTCCGCCGAGCGTGAATGCGGGGCGCAGGATAACTGGATAGCCTATCTTCTCCGCAGCCTCAAGACCCTCTTCGATACTGTATGTTATCTGTGAGGGGACTATCGGCTCGCCGATGCTCTCGCAGAGCTCTTTGAAAAGCTCTCTGTCCTCGGCGCGCTCAATGCTCTCGGCGTCCGTGCCGAGCAGCTCTATCTCGCACTCCTTGAGAACGCCCTTCTTCGCGAGCTGCATCGCAAGGTTGAGTCCGGTCTGACCGCCGATGCCGGGGACTATCGCGTCCGGGCGCTCATAGCGGCAGATACGCGCGAGGTATTCGAGCGTCAGCGGCTCCATATAGACTTTATCGGCTATGGTAGTATCGGTCATTATCGTTGCGGGGTTCGAGTTCGCGAGGACGACCTCGTAGCCCTCCTCACGCAGGGCGAGGCACGCCTGAGTTCCCGCATAGTCGAACTCGGCAGCCTGACCGATGACTATAGGACCCGAGCCGATAACGAGCACCTTTTTTATATCAGTTCTCTTAGGCACGCTCCTTCGCCTCCTTCATATAGTCGATAAACTGACCGAACAGATAGCTGCTGTCCTGCGGACCGGGCGCGCTCTCGGGGTGATACTGCACGCTGAACACAAGGTCTTTCTTGCATCTTACTCCCTCGACGGTGTTGTCGAGAAGATTTATGTGCGTCACTTCGAGATCGGTGCCCTCGACCGTTTTCGGGTCAACGGCATAGCTGTGGTTCTGCGAGGTTATCTCTATTTTGTTGGTGTCGAGGTTCATGACCGGGTGGTTTCCGCCGCGGTGGCCGAACTTGAGCTTATATGTCTTTGCGCCGTAGGCGAGGGATATCATCTGATGTCCGAGGCAGATGCCGAAAATCGGATATTTGCCTCGAAGCGCCTTTACCGTCTTTATGACCGGAGTCACATCCTCGGGGTCGCCGGGACCGTTTGAGAGGAACACTCCGTCGGGCTTCATGAACTCAATTTCATCCGCCGGCGTGTCATAGGGCACGACAACGACGTTGCAGCCGAACTTGTTGAGGCTGCGCACAATATTAAGCTTCATGCCGCAGTCTATCGCGACGACATTGAACTGCGGGTTCGACGTGCGCGAATACCAGCGCTTTTTGCAGCTGACGCGGCTGACAGCATCGTGGGCGACGGGGGTATTTTTGATTATCTCAACCGCGACCTCCGCCGGGATATCGGGCGAGGTTATGAGCACGCGGCGTGAGCCCAAGTCGCGTATGCTGCGGGTGAGCTTTCTCGTGTCAACGCCGGAGATGCCGGGGATACCGTTCTCTTCGAGCAGCTCCGAGAGCGTCTTTGTGTATCTGAAGTTCGAGGGCATATCGTTGTAGTCATACACGATAAGGCCGCCGATGCTCGGGTTTTTGCACTCGAAATCGTCGTCGGTTATGCCGTAGTTGCCTATGAGCGGATATGTCATAACGACCATCTGATCGGTATACGACGGGTCGGAGACTATTTCCTGATAGCCGACCATCGAGGTGTTGAAAACTATCTCGCACACCCTGTCGGCATAGCTGCCGAAGCCGTATCCGTAGTACTCGCTGCCGTCCTCAAGGACGATCTTGCGGTCTATGAGTCTCATTTAAAAATACACTCCTTGAATTTATCAGATAGAGCTCTGAAGTCTCGCGAGAACATCTCTGTAGCCGCCGAGAACATCGCCGAGGTCGCGGCGGAATCTGTCCTTATCGAGCTTTTTGTTTGTCTCCATATCCCAGAGGCGGCAGGAATCGGGGGATATCTCATCGCACAGGACAAGTCCCTCGTCGGTGCGGCCGAACTCGAGCTTGAAATCGACAAGGCGCACGCCGCCCTTTGCGAACAGCTCGGTCATCAGCTCGTTTATGTGCTTGGACATGGCTCTGAGCTCATCGAGCTCCTCCTGCGTGGCGAGACCGATGGCGGTTATCTGGCTGTCGTTTATCATGGGATCGCCGAGCTCGTCGCTCTTGTAGCTGAACTCAACGACCGTGTTCTTCAGGGGCGAACCCTCCGGCACGCCGTATTTCTTTGAAAAGCTTCCTGCTGCGATATTTCTGACTATGACCTCGACCATAACGATCTCAGCCTTCTTCGCGAGGACGGTGGTTTCGTCGATGACCTTGAGAAGATGGGTCTTGACTCCGTTCTTCATGAGGTAATCAAAGATGATGTTGGAGATTGCCGCGTTGAGTTTTCCTTTTCCGGGCAGATCTTCTTTCTTGACGCCGTTGCCGGCAGTGGCGGTGTCCTTGTACTTGATGATGCAGGTACCAGGCTCCTCCGAACTGTAAACGACCTTGCTCTTGCCTTCATACAACTTTTCCATACCGCAGTTTCCTTTCGCTTTTCGTATTTTTATTTATTTGCTCCGCTCGGAGAGTTTCCCCTCAAAGCGGTCTTTGGTGATAACATCCGGGATAGGGGTCGGATAGACTCCGTTGAAGCACGCGCTGCAGAAGTTCTCGCTGCCTATCAGATTTTTAAGCTCCGACTCCGGCAGATATCCGAGGGAATCCGCGCCGATTATGTCGGCAATCTCCTCCACCGAGTGGTGGCAGGCGATAAGATTTTCGCGCGAGTCAACGTCAGTGCCGTAGTAGCACGGGTGCATGAACGGCGGCGAGGAGATGCGCATATGCACCTCTTTTGCCCCCGCTTCGCGCAGGAGATTGACTATCTGGCGGCTCGTCGTGCCGCGCACTATCGAGTCGTCGATAAGCACTATTCTCTTATCCTTTACGGATTCGCTTATCGCGCTGAGCTTTATTCTCACCTGATCGATTCTCTTGTCCTGACCGGGCGAGATGAAAGTTCTGCCGATATATTTGTTTTTTATGAAGCCCATTCCGTAGGGTATTCCCGACGCCTCGGCATAGCCCAAAGCGGCGTCTATTCCCGAATCGGGGACGCCCATGACGACATCGGCTTCAACCGGATGGGTCTTTGAAAGTATCGCGCCGGCATTTTTGCGCGCCGCGTGGACGGATACACCGTCAATGACGGAGTCCGGTCTTGCAAAATAGATATACTCAAAAATGCATGAGCGCCTCGGCTTTTCGCCGCAGTGATCCCTGTTCGAGCGCACGCCGTTTTCGTCAAAGACGAGTATCTCGCCGGGGAGTATATCGCGCTCGAATTTTGCGCCGACGGCGGAAAGCGCACAGCTCTCGGACGCGACGACATATGTGCCGTCGAGCGTCTTGCCGTAGCACAGCGGGCGGAACCCGTAGGGGTCGCGCGCCGCGAGCAGCTTTGCGGCTGACATGAGCACGAGGGAATACGCGCCCTCGAGCCTATTCATCGCGCTGCTCAGCGCGTTTTCTATCGAAGGACTGTTGAGGCGCGCCTGCGTGACGATATAGGCGATTATCTCGGTGTCGCTCGTCGTGTGGAAGATAGCGCCGCCGAGCTCAAGCTCGCTGCGCAGTTCATAGGCGTTGCTGAGGTTTCCGTTGTGGGCAAGAGCCATCTTGCCCTTCTGATGGTTGACCTCGATGGGCTGGCAGTTCGCTCTGCTGTTGCCGCCGGTCGTGCCGTAGCGCGCATGGGCGACAGCCATCCTGCCCTGCGGGAACTTCATCAGGTCGTCGCGCGAGAAGACTTCGTTGACAAGTCCGATGTCCTTGCGCGAAGCGAACACTCCGTCGTCGTTAACGACTATGCCGCAGCTCTCCTGCCCTCTGTGCTGCAGGGCATAGAGACCGTAGTAGGCGAGATCCGCCACGGGGCCGGGCTTGGGTGAATAGACTCCGAAAACGCCGCACTCTTCATGCAAGTTTGCCATAGGTATTTATTCTCCGATCTCAGATTTTTCAAGCGCTGCGGCTATAAAGCCTTTGAACAGCGGGTGAGCCTTGTTGGGACGGGACTTGAACTCGGGGTGATACTGCACTCCGACATAGAACGGGCGGTCGGAAAGCTCGACCGTTTCAACGAGTCTGCCGTCGGGCGAAAGACCCGAGAGGGTGAGTCCGTTCTGAGTAAGTATATCGCGATAATCGTTGTTGAACTCGTAGCGGTGGCGGTGGCGCTCGGAAATTTCGGACTTTCCGTAGCAGCGCTCCATTGTTGTGCCGGGCTTGATAACGCAGGGATATGCGCCAAGGCGCAGTGTGCCGCCCTTGTCTATATTATCGCTCTGACCGGGCATAAAGTCAATGACCTTGTGCTTGCAGAGCTCGTCAAACTCGCCCGAGTGGGCGTCCTCTATCCCCGCAACGTCGCGGGCATATTCTATAACCGCTATCTGCATTCCGAGGCAGATTCCGAAATAGGGAACATTGTTCTCTCTGGCGTATTTCGCCGCGAGGATCATGCCCTCGATTCCTCTCCCGCCGAAGCCGCCGGGGACGATTATTCCGTCGAGGTGCGAGAGCTCCTGCTCGTAGTTCGCCTCGGTCAGATTCTCGGAATCGATCCAGTCGATGCGGATATGGGTGTTGAGAGTGTAGCCCGCGTGGCGAAGCGCCTCGGCAACGGACAGATACGCATCATGGAGCTGGACATATTTGCCGACAAGACCTATCTTGACTTCCTTTTCGCGGTTCTTGATGCGGTGGACAAGCTCCGTCCACTCGTCGAGATCCGGCTCGGGAGCGTCTATATTCAGCTCGCGGCAGACGACGGACGAGAAGTTCGACTTCTCGAGCATCAGCGGAGCTTCGTAGAGATAAGGCAGGGTAATGTTCTCGATAACGCAGTCGGGCTTGACGTTGCAGAAGAGCGATATCTTCTTGAAGATAGCCTCCTCAAGCGGCTCGTCACAGCGCAGGACGATTATGTTCGGGTTGATGCCCATGCCCTGCAGCTCCTTGACCGAGTGCTGGGTGGGCTTGGACTTATGCTCGTCCGATCCACGCAAAAACGGCACCAGAGTGACATGGATGAAGAGGCTGTTCTCACGCCCCACCTCAAGAGATATCTGTCTTACAGCTTCGAGGAAAGGCTGGGATTCAATGTCACCTATAGTGCCGCCGATCTCAGTGATGACCACGTCAGCATCGGTTTTCTTGCCGACACGGTATACGAAATCCTTTATTTCATTTGTTATATGGGGTATGACCTGAACGGTCGAACCGAGATACTCGCCGCGGCGCTCTTTGTTGAGCACGTTCCAGTATACTTTACCGGTGGTGAGATTCGAGTATTTGTTGAGATCCTCGTCGATGAAACGCTCGTAGTGGCCGAGGTCGAGATCGGTCTCCGCGCCGTCTTCCGTGACATAAACTTCGCCGTGCTGATAGGGGCTCATGGTGCCCGGATCAACGTTGATATAAGGATCGAGCTTCTGCGCCGCTACCTTGAGTCCGCGCGCTTTGAGTATTCGTCCGAGCGACGCCGCAGTTATCCCCTTTCCGAGGCCGGATACGACGCCTCCGGTCACAAAGATGTACTTTGTCATTAATATCCCTCCGTATTTTATCTTTTTCTTTTTTATATACTTCTCCGGTTAAGGTTTCACGCGTACTTTCATTATATCATATTATAACACACCTTCCCTGCCGACTTCTACGGTATTCTGTACTAAAAGCGAGTGCTTTGGAACCAAAAAATATGACAACGCGGTCAACTGCCCGCAAAACCCGATGAGATGCGGGACGCTCGGTTCCGAAAAAGCAAAAAGCAAAGGCGTCCGCCGATGGGGGCACTGTCCCCGGGGGAATGAACGCCTTTGCTCATTTGAGGCGTATTTTATCATATTAAAAGACCCGTGTCAATCGCGTATTTTATATGTATCGCACTTTATTTTCCGAAACGGCTGAGAGAAAAGAGCGCCGTCGAAAAAATTTTTCCGGCGCGAGTTCAACTCCGCCGCATTTTCTCAGAAAAGCGGTTACATCTTGCTCATAAAATTGCTTTTCAAAAAGCCCCGATTGCGGCTATTTGCACAAAAATAAAGAATTGTCCGAAAATGCCTTGACAAACGATTTTGCTGCGCGTATAATTCAGCGCATAAAGGCAATGGCGTCTTTGAACCGAACGGGTTCATTGACGCCATTTTTTATTTTTCGCCTTAAAATATGAAAAAGGAGCGCTAACTTATGAGCACAGTATCTGATTATTTCGGAAGTCTCGTTTTTGACGACAGAGTGATGAAAGCAATGCTTTCCGCCGATGTTTACCAGTCTCTCAAGAAGACTATTGACGAAGGAGCAAGTCTCAATAATGACGTCGCCAACGCAGTTGCCGCCGCTATGAAGGACTGGGCCGTTGAGCATGGCGCGACCCATTTCACCCACTGGTTCCAGCCCCTGACCGGCATCACCGCCGAGAAGCACGACAGCTTCATAACCCCCGCATCCGACGGACGCGTTATCATGGAGTTCTCGGGCAAGGAACTGATAAAAGGCGAGCCGGACGCATCGTCCTTCCCGTCGGGCGGACTCAGAGCAACATTTGAAGCCCGCGGCTACACCGCGTGGGATCCCACTTCCTACGCATTTATAAAAGACAAGACCCTCTGCATCCCCACGGCGTTCTGCTCTTACGGCGGCGAGGCACTCGACAAGAAAACGCCTCTGCTCCGTTCCATGCAGGCTCTCAACAAGCAGGCTCTTCGTATTCTCAGACTCTTCGGCAACACCGATGTAAAGTGCGTGCGCACCTCCGTCGGCCCCGAGCAGGAATACTTCCTTGTTGACAAGGCTCTCTATGAGCAGCGCAAAGACCTCGTCTTCTGCGGACGCACTCTTTTCGGCGCAAAGGCGCCCAAGGGTCAGGAGATGGACGACCACTATTTCGGAGTTATCAAGCCGAGAGTCGCCGCTTACATGGCAGACCTCAACGAAGAGCTCTGGAAGCTCGGCGTTCTTGCAAAGACCGAGCACAACGAAGTCGCACCGTCTCAGCATGAGCTCGCACCCATATATACCACAACGAACATCGCCACCGACCACAACCAGCTGACTATGGAAATCATGCAGAAAGTCGCCGCGAAGCACGGACTTGTCTGCCTGCTCCACGAGAAGCCGTTCGCCGGAGTCAACGGTTCGGGCAAGCACAACAACTGGTCCATGGCTACGGATACCGGAGTCAACCTTCTCACTCCCGGCGAGACCCCCTATGAGAACGCACAGTTCCTGCTGTTCCTCTGCGCGGTCATCAAAGCCGTTGACGACTATCAGGATCTGCTCCGCGTCTCCGTCGCGACCGCAGGCAACGACCACAGACTCGGCGCGAACGAAGCTCCGCCCGCGGTTGTCTCTATGTTCCTCGGCGACGAGCTGACCGCAGTTCTCGACGCTATAGAGAACGACGCGCCCTACAGCGGCAGCGAAAAGACAACGATGAAGCTCGGCGTTCATGTTCTGCCGAAGTTCACCCGCGACACCACCGACCGCAACCGCACATCGCCCTTTGCGTTCACCGGCAACAAGTTTGAGTTCCGTATGCTCGGCTCGTCGAACAGCATCGCCTGCGCGAACATCATGCTCAACGCCGCCGTTGCGGAGTCGCTCAAGATATATGCGGATCGCCTCGAAAATGTCGATGACTTCGAGACCGCTCTGCACGACATGATAAAGAAGACCATAAAAGACCACAAGAGAATCATCTTCAACGGCAACGGCTATGACGACGCGTGGATAAAGGAAGCTACCGAGAAGCGCGGGCTGCTGAATCTCCGCACCACTCCGGACGCTATGCCCGCGATGATCGCCGACAAGAACGTGAAGATGCTCACCGCTCACAAGATATTCTCACCCGCAGAGCTTCACAGCCGCTATGAGATACTTCTTGAGAACTACTCAAAGACCGTCAATATAGAAGCTCTGACCATGGTCGACATGGCGAGAAAAGAGATTCTCCCCGCAGTCGAGAACTACACAAAGTCGCTCGCAGAGACCCTCGCCGCGAAGAAAGCGGCAGTCGCAGGTCTCCCCTGCAAATACGAGACCGCGACCATCGCGAAGCTCTCCGAGCTGTCCGATGAAATAGCCGACGCGACCGCAGACCTTGACAGCGAGATAGCAAAGTTCCAGGCTATCGAGGATGTCACCGAAGCGGCGAATGATATCAGAGACGTTATCCTCGGCAAGATGGACGCCCTGCGCGCCGTCTGCGACGAGGCTGAGACGATAACCGCCAAGGAGTTCTGGCCGTTCCCGACCTACAGCGACCTGCTCTTCAGCGTAAAATAAAAATCCACAACCCTTTTTACAATAACAAAAGCACCCGAGTCGGGAGAAGTAACGCGGAATACCGCTCAAAGCGAGCATGGGACGGTGAGAGCCATGCAGCACAGGAGCCGCGCGAATAACACCCGACAAGCTGCAAGCCGAAAGGACTACCGAGTAGGTGCGCCGGACACGCCGACCGTTACAGCGGCGAGGCTTTCTTCGAAGCCGAAAAGAGAACAAAGATAGGTGGCACAGCGAGTTGGCACTTGCCCTATCGGATGCTGAAACTAACCGAAAGGAAAGATTACTATGTGTTCGATAATGGGTTACTGCGACTGCTGTGCCGCTTTTTCTGATTTTGAGGAAGGATTCAAAAAGACCGTTTCAAGAGGACCGGACGACAGCAGAATAATAGACACCGGCAAAGGTCTGCTCGGCTTCCACCGCCTTGCGATAATGGGACTGACTCCCGACGGAATGCAGCCGTTTGAATTGGACGGCAGCTATGTAGTCTGCAACGGCGAGATATACGGCTACGAGAAGATAAAAGAGGAGCTTGCGAAGAAATATACATTCAAAAGCGGCTCCGACTGCGAGATACTTCTCCCGCTCTACCGTGAATACGGCGTGGATATGTTCAGGATGCTCGACGCCGAGTTTGCGCTGATTATCTACGACGGCGAAGAGAAAAAATATATCGCCGCAAGAGACCCGATAGGCATCCGCCCGCTCTACTACGGCTACGATAAAAAAGGTGTTATCATGTTCGCGAGCGAGGCGAAGAACCTCGTCGGAATGTGCGGGCATGTTATGCCCTTCCCGCCCGGACACTACTACAAAGACGGCAAGTTTGTCCAATACTGCGACATAGCGGCGGTTGACGAAGTATGCCATGACGACCTTGAGACAGTTTGCAAAAACATCCGCGAAAAGCTCATCGCCGGCGTTGACAAGAGACTCGTTGCGGACGCAAAGGTCGGCTTCCTGCTCTCCGGCGGACTCGACTCCTCCCTCGTCTGCGCCATAGCGGCAAGACAGAGCAAAAAGCCGATACGCACCTTTGCAATAGGCATGAGCGAGGACGCTATCGACCTCAAATACGCAAAGGAAGTCGCCGACTATATCGGCAGCGACCACACCGAAGTCATCATGACAAAAGAGCAGGTCTTAGACTCGCTTGAGGGTGTCATCCGTATGCTCGGCACATTTGATATCACAACTATCCGCGCGAGCATGGGTATGTACCTGCTGTGCAAATGGATACACGAGAACACGGATATCAGAGTTCTTCTGACGGGCGAAATCTCCGACGAGCTGTTTGGCTACAAATACACCGACTTTGCGCCGAGCGCGGAGGAGTTTCAGAAGGAGTCGCAGAAGAGAATAAGAGAGCTGCACATGTACGATGTTCTGCGCGCCGATCGCTGCATCTCCGTAAACTCGCTTGAAGCGCGCGTGCCGTTCGGCGATCTCGACTTTGTGAAATATGTCATGTCCGTCGACCCCGCTAAAAAAATGAACACCTACGGCAAGGGCAAATATCTGCTCCGCCACGCCTTCGAGGGCGATTATCTGCCCCACGATATACTTTTCCGCGAAAAGGCAGCGTTCTCTGACGCAGTCGGCCACTCGATGGTGGACTATCTCAAGGAATACGCCGAGGGGCTCTACACCGAAGAGGAATTCAAGGAGAAGTGCGAAAAATACACCCACGCAAAGCCGTTCACGAAAGAATCCTTGCTCTACCGCGAGATATTTGAAAAGTACTATCCCGGCCAGTCCGAGATGATAGTCGATTTCTGGATGCCCAACAAGTCATGGGAGGGCTGCGATGTCAACGACCCGTCCGCCCGCGTGCTCTCAAACTACGGCGAAAGCGGAAAATAAAAAATGTCCCCCGCGCGGAAATTTGCCGTGCGGGGAATTTTGCAAATTGACTGTAAATTGATTTGAACGAAGCGTTTGCATCGCAAACATGAAACGGCAGCTTCGCTGCCATGAAGTACTCGCTGACGCTCGTATGAAGTGAAGCGCATGACAGACTTTCGGCGTAATGCCGTCAAACTTCATATGGCGAAGCCATACTTCATTCTTCATGCACCGCAGGTGCGCTTCATTGAAAAAAGCAGCCCGGCGGCTGCTTTTTTCATGGCACCCCCTGGGGGAATCGAACCCTCAACTGCCCCTTAG
>ULNP01028211.1_pt1 | contig 26730 bp, 18 predicted proteins | sample 1951941 | NCBI WGS metagenome assembly ULNP01 (sample SAMEA4835579, study PRJEB28245) | human gut metagenome | biome: gut microbiome; material: fecal sample | place: Denmark | collected 2008
CAGGATAATCTGCTTGGCCAGCAGCACGGGGATGTTAATGTCGCCGCCGGCCGCGAGTGTGGCGAGCACGGCGGTGAGCATGTAGGCGACGGGATCGTTGGAGCCCGATTCGACCTCGAGCAGCGAGTCGGTGCCGCCCTTCAGCGACAGGCTGTGCTCGCGCAGAACACTAAAGACGCTGGCCGCGTCGGTGGATGCCACGACCGAGCCCAGCAGCAGGCCGCCGATCCAGTCGAAGCCCAGCACAAAGTGGGCGAACACGCCGGTGATGCCTGCGGTGATGACGACGCCGAGCGTGCTCAGCAGCACCGCCGGCGCAGCGACGGGCTTGGCGCGGTCGATATTGGTGTTAAAGCCGCCGTAGAACATGATGAATAGCAGCGCCGTGCTGCAGACGGTTTCGGTGAGTGCGTAGTCGCTAAAGTCGATATGCGTCGGGCCGTTGACGCCCAACAACATGCCCAGCGCGATAAAGATGAGCAGGGTGGGGAAGGGGAGTTTTTTGCCGACGGGTTTGATGGTCAGGCACAAAATGATGACGAGGCCGATAAAGAGAAGGATCTGGTTCATGGATAGTGTCCGCTCCTGGGTGGTTGGCGTGGCACGGTCAGCTGTCTGCGGTTATTTGTACCCAAAGATGGTGGGTTTATGGGGTTGGATTGCGGGCGTGCGCGATATCGTCATAGACGGCTGCCGTCTTTGCCTCTGCTCGGAAACCCTTTCCAGCTTTATTGCAACGGAGTACAATGGGTAACGTTTAAGTTCAACTTGAAGTTTTAGTTGCGGCACCGGGCTTCGGCCGCAATGCAAGGAGAGGCGTACCATGGCGATCTATGTGACATCTGATGCTCACGGGCACGTGCGTGCGCTTGACGAGGCCCTGTCTAAGATCTCGTTGACGTCCGACGACACGCTGTACGTGCTGGGCGACATGATCGATCGCGGGCCCGATCCGGTCGGCGTTATTAAGCTCGTGCGCTCGCTGCCCAACGCCCACGTGCTCAAGGGTAATCACGAGCAGATCATGCTCGATGCCATCATTGGTCAGGATCCGCTCGATGCCGAGACCTGGGATATCAACGGTGGCTGGACGACGCGCGAGCAGCTCAACGACATGGAATTTGAGGCATACGAGGAGCTCGTGCGATGGATGGCCGCGCTGCCGCTCTACGCGGTGGTCGAGACCGAGGAGCGCCCGTATCTGCTGGTACACGCCGGCATTCAGACCGAGGCGGCGCGGGCGTTTTTGCTTGAGCATGGCGTCGATTGTGCCGATGGCGTTGGAGCGGTGGGTGCCGATCGCGAGCTGCTGCAGCAGATGCTCGCGGTGCAGTCGTCCGATGACCTGCTGTGGATTCGTCACGGCTATTGGGATGTGCCGACCGGGCTGCTTTCTACCGAGGGTAAGGGCCCGGTCGTTGTGAGCGGTCACACGCCAACGGTGTCGCTCGGGCGTTATTGCGAGGTCGGTGGTCTTGCGGGGCTCGACGAGGAGTCGGGCCGCGGGCAGATCGTGCGCTTGGGCGGCGAGGACACTGCCGGTGTGCCCGATCGTATCGACATCGACTGCGCTGCCGCCACCGGCTCCGAGTTCGGTCGCGTGGGCATCCTGCGCCTGGACGACGGGGCGGAGTTCTACGCGAACATCAACCCGGGCGAATGATGTCCCAAATTAGCTACCCCCACCGCTGCAATTAGGCACCGTATGGGTTGCGGTCGCGTTCGATGCGTTGGCGGATGTGGGCGTACTCGATAATCAGCAGCACCAGGAGTAGGGCCATGATGGCTAGGTAGCTCACTACAGCGCCCATCAGACCCAGCAGCTTAATCAGGATCACCGGCAGCACCACGCTTACGGCGAAGCAGATCAGGTAGATCTTGGTGACGTCTCCAGCGTGGCGTAGCACCGTGATGATGGCGTAGATAAAGTCGATGGCCGCGGTGACGCCGCCGGCGACGACCATCAGCAACGCCAGCGTACGGTAGCGCTCAAAGCTGAGGCCGTACATCAAGCTCATGAGGGGAATACCGGGACCTGCCATAAATGCGGCGCACACGCCGGTGATGACCACGATCAGCGCCATAACGGCAACAATAATCAGGTCAAAGCGATGACGCTTGCGAGGATTAGCCCAAATGCTCGACAAGCGCAGAAGCTGCGGTTTATAGATAAATCCAATGCTCAGCAAAATAGCCTGCGCCGGAAAGAACAGGGCATTAAAGTACAGCTGATATTTGTATGCCAGCGTGCCTTCCATCACAAACTTGGGCATGCTCTCAATTAGGTTGAACAGGAACAGTGCACCAAAGAGCGGGGCGCACTGGACAAACAGGTGGCCGACCTCGCGCAGGCTCACGCGGCGCGATTTTTCGGTCTCGAGCAGGGCGAGCGGCGCGGTGACCAGCACGAGCGAGGCGATCGCGGTGACACCCATGGCCATGGCCGCGATGGGCATGCTGCGCGTGAGGAACAGCGCCACGCTGAAGACCGCGATGACGCCGACGGAGCGTAGCGTTTGGCTCATTCCAGCCAAGTAGAGTTTGTCGGCCTGCTGCAGGCGGCCTTCGTACACGTCGGCGACGCCATCGATGACCTTATACAGGTAGACGCCCAGGCCGATCGTCGCCATCTGCGCATCATAGCCGCGGGCGCTGCTGTACATGAGGCCGCAGCCTAGGGCGAGCGCTCCACAAAGCCAGCGGTTGAGCTGGTAGGAGGCAAAGGACGTCTTTTCGTCGATGTCTGAGACCTGGAAATTGCGCACGCCGTAGTTGCACGCGATCATGATGAGCGTGCCGGTGACAAAGGCGATGGAGAATTTGCCTGCTTCTTCGGCGCCCACGAGCTGCGTAGACACGATGGTGAGCAACGGAAACGCCAGGCCCCACACGGCGGTGCCGAGGGTGTTCCAAAGATAGTCGCGGCTGGTGGCGTGCTCCTCGTATTCCGCTTCCTGCATGGAGAAGCCGCCGCCGTAGACGGCGCCGAGCAGACGGTTCCACCAAGCGTTGACCATGCGGCGGACGGGGCCGGGCTCCCGATCGCGTTCGCGCCGGCGACGTGTGGCTTGGCTGCTATCGGGTCCGCCGGCGTTGCGCTGGCTCAGCTCCTGGATGCGCGCGAGCTCTTCGGCCGTGTGGGAGGCGGGGAACAGGCCGTTCTCGATGCGGCCGCCCTGGGCCTTCGCGGCGCCGTCTTTCGATGCAGCGGGGTTGGAGATGCCGTTACGGCGGGCGATGGCGCGGCGAATGCTATCGAGGGGCGTGATGCTCAAAGCGGGGTCCTTTCTATTGCTGCGCTCTAGTATAGACACCTCGGTGTCCGCTCGTATTTTTGAACAGGTTGTTCGATAATTTCGGCGGCGCCATTCGGTAGTCGGCACTTAGGGACGTTCCTTATGTGCAGGCACTTTGGGAACGTCCCTAAGTGCCGGCATCCGGGGACACTCCTTGAATGTTGCCTGTTCAAGAGTGTCCCCAATGACTAGTCGTTTAAGAACGTCCCCAATGACTGGGCCGCTTGCCTGCGATTTTTGACCGTTGGGCGGGCTTGCCGCCCTTGCCGCAAAAACGTTTTTGCATATCGGGTACAACGGGCTTTACGTGAGTAAAGTGCGCGCCGCGTCCACGTGCCGCGTTTTTAAAGGAGGCCCCATGCCTGGTGTTACCCCTGCAGAAGTTCTGTCCAATTTTGGTATTACGCTGGTCGAAGATCCCGCCGAGAATCAACCCCGTCTGCTGGTCGATCTGCCCGCCGCGGAGCTCGTCGAGCACGCTATCCGCCGCGAAGAAGGCCGCATGGCATCCAACGGCGCGCTGGTGATCGAGACGGGGGAGCGTACCGGACGTTCGCCCAACGACCGCTTTATCGTTGACACCCCCGATGTCCACGACAAGATTGCCTGGGGCGCCGTCAACCGCCCGCTGTCCGTCGAAAGCTACGAGGTCATCAAAGCCGGCATCGTCGACTATCTCAACGAGCGCGATGTGTTCGTCACCCGCGGCATGGCCGGCGCCGACCGCAACCATACGCGCCGCCTGCTCGTCGCCTGCGAGCGTGCCAGCCAGGCGCTCTTCATTAAGCAGATGCTCGCCCGCCCGCTCGCCCGCGAAATCGCGCGCACCGGCGAGCCGGACTTCTGCGTGCTCGCCGCGCCGGGCTACCAATGCGACCCTGCCATCAAGGGCCTCAACTCCAGCGCCGCCGTGGTCATCAACTTCCAGGAGCGCGTGATTTTGGTCGCGGGTACCGGCTACTCCGGCGAGATCAAAAAGTCCATCTTCAGCGTTATGAATTACCTGCTGCCCGTCGAGGACGACGTGCTGCCCATGCACTGCTCGGCCAGCATGGATCCCGTCACGCACGAGACCGCCGTGTTCTTTGGCCTGTCCGGCACCGGCAAGACCACGCTTTCGGCCAATCCCACGCGCCTGCTGATCGGCGACGACGAGCACGGTTGGTCCGACATGGGTATCTTCAACATTGAGGGTGGCTGCTACGCAAAATGCGAGGGCCTGGACGCCTTCCACGAGCCCGAGATCTTCAACGCCGTCCGTTTTGGCGCCATTTGCGAAAACGTGGTGCTCGACGAGAACCGCAAGCCCAACTATGACGACATCTCGATCACGCACAACACGCGCGTGGCCTATCCCGTGGAGCACATTCCTAACGCGTGGACTAAGGGCATGGGCACCACTCCGAGTGTCGTGCTGTTCCTGACTTGCGACGCTTTTGGCGTGCTGCCGCCCATCTCACGCCTGACGGCCGATGCCGCCATGTACCACTTTGTGACGGGCTTTACGGCTAAGATTCCCGGCACCGAGGTCGGCGTCACCGAGCCCACGCCCACGTTCTCTTCGCTGTTCGGCGAGCCGTTTATGCCGCTCGACCCCATGGTTTACGCCAAGATGCTTGGCGAGCGCATTGCCGACGGCCGCACGCGCGTGTACCTGGTCAACACCGGCTGGATTGGCGGCGGCTACGGCGTGGGCCATCGCATCGAGCTGGCCTACACGCGCTCGCTGGTCGCGCGCGCCCTCGACGGCACCATCGAGGACAGCGAGTTCGTGCACGACGACATCTTTAACGTCGACATTCCCACGACGTGCCACGGCGTGCCCGATGGCATCCTGGTGCCGCGCCAATACTGGCAGAGCACCGCGCGCTATGACGAGGCCGCGCACAACCTGGCGGTGATGTTCGAGGAGAACTTCGAGAAGAAGTACTCGCACCTGCCCGAGTCCGTCAAAGCCGCCGGTCCGCACGCTCAAGTACACGCCGACGCCCGTCATCGCGGCCGCGGCCTGCTGGGACTCCGCCACTAGCTTCGCCGTGAGTCCGTATCCACCACAAAGGGGACAGGCACCTTTGTGGTGGTTTTGCTCACGTGGATGACTCGGGTTACAATACGCCTGACATATCGTCCCCTTCTCCGGATGGGGACAGCGCAAGCGTTCTTGTGACGGCACCGTAGGACTTTGAAGGTGGCCGTTGTAAGGGCGCTTTTTGTTTAGGCGCCCTCACTCGGGCGCGCACAATGAAGGGAGAGCGTATGAAGAGCTTTATTGCCGAGGATTCATTCTGGGAGCTGTTTCCGCAGGCAGCGGTCGGTGTTGTGGTCGTGGAGGGCATGAAGCCCACGGCTCAGATTCCTCAAGAGGACGTGGATGCGATTGCGGCGTTTCTCGACCGCGCCAATATCGATGCGGAGCGTCATCTGACCAGCGACACTATCAGCGAGAACGCACCGGTCAAGGCATGGCGCGAGGCCTATCGTTTGTTCAAGACCAAGAAAGGCGCGCGCTGCTCGATCGAGAACTTGCTCAAACGCGTGCTCAAAGGCAAGCCGGTGGGCCACATTACGCCTGCGGTGGATATTTACAACACGGTGTCGCTGACCTACGCGCTGCCCGTGGGAGGCGAGGATCTGCATGCGATCGAGGGAGACCTTCGCTTGAAGGTGACCGACGGTGGCGATGCGTTTTTGCCGCTTGGCGAGGAGGCGGACGATCCGACGCTGCCCGGCGAGCTCGCCTACATCGACGATGCGGGCGCCGTGTGCCGCTGCTGGAACTGGCGCGACGGCGTTCGTACGGCGCTGTCCGACGATTCAGCCGATGCATTCCTGGCGATTGAGTGCGTGGAGCCCGAGCGGATGGGGGATTGCCAGGCTGCGATCGATCGCTTAGCCGAGCTGCTTGAGCGCTATCTGGGAGCGACGGTTGTCGTTAAGACGCTTGTGACCCGCGACAATCCTTGCGTGGAGCTGTAGCGAAGTCTGCGGATCAAACTCGACGGTCAAAACCACCACAATGGTGCCTGTCCCCTTTGTGGTGGTTTTTATGTTGATGGGTTAACAAATGGGATATTTGGGTACGGGTGTCGCCTTATGCGGCTAAGATGTTTACCCGTTAGCATCATGTAAGCGAAAGGTGGTCGTCACCATGCAGTGGAACGACGAGACACGTTTTGAGGACTTTGTCGGACTGATCAGCGGCCTCTACAAGGAGATTCAGCGCATCAAGACGTCCGAAGGTGCAAGGCTGGGCCTCAAGGGCTCCGACGTTATGTGCCTGTACTATCTTGAGCGCAGCAAGGACGGCCTGACTGGCGCCGACCTCGCCCGCATGGCCGGCGTTACCCGAGCCGCCGTTTCGCGCACACTGGCACATCTGGAGGAGGGCGGCTACGTCGAGGTCGATGACTCGGGTGATGCGGCCGTCAAGTACCGTGCCCCGGTGCGCCTGACTGCCCTGGGCGGCGAGAGCATGAGCGAAGCGGACCGCATCATTCGCGAAGTGCTCGACACCACCGGTAAGGCCATGGGCGTGGAGCAGCGCGAGCAGATGTACGCGTCGCTGCGCACGATTCTCAATACCCTGCGCGAGATCTAAGGCCGCCAAGGTATTTGCTTCCTATTAACAACTGCATAGTCCCGTTTGAGCGCGTATACCGTGCCGGGGCATTGCTGTCAAAATTCCCCGCGCGAGACCTGCGCAAGAAAGGATTCGCTATGTCCGTCCGCATTATTACCGATTCCGCAAGCGATATGTCGCCGGCCGAGCACCCAGCACTGGCCGTTTTGCCGCTGTCCGTCACCTTTGGCACCGATGTGTACATGGATGGCATCGACATCGATCACCAGCGCTTTTACGAGATGCTCGTGGAGCGCGATGAGCTGCCCAAGACCGGACAGGTCAACCCGTACGCGTTTTCGCAGGCGATTGCCGAGGCGCGTGAGGCCGGCGACGAGGCCGTGATTATTACCGTGGGCGCTAAGCTTTCGGGTACAAATCAGAGTGCCCGTACCGCACTTGCCGAGGCGCCGGGCGGCGACGTGTACGTGGTGGATAGCAATAACGTCACTCTGGGCGAGCGTGTCCTGGTCGAGTATGCCCTTCGCCTGGTGAACGAGGGCCGTAGTGCGGCCCAGATCGCGGCGGCCGTCGAGGCCGTCCGTGACCGCGTGGTCGTCATCGGCCTGCTCGAGACGCTGGAGTACCTGGTGCGCGGCGGTCGTCTGTCTGCTGCGGCCGGCGCCGTGGGCACGCTGCTCAACGTAAAGCCTGTGGTGGCTGTCGAGGACGGTCTGATCGTGCAGCTGGGCAAGGCGCGCGGTTCCAAGAACGGCCGCAACCTGCTGAACCAAAAGGTCGAAAAGGCGGGCGGCATCGACTTTTCCATGCCGCTGGCGCTCGGCTATACGGGTCTTTCGGATGCGGTGCTCAAGAAGTATATCGAGGACAGCGCGGCACTTTGGGCTGGCCACACCGAGGGCGAGTTGCCCGTTCACACCATCGGCGCCACCATCGGTACCCACGTAGGCCCTGGCGCCGTAGCCGTAGCCTTCTTCCAGCCCGCCAACTAACCGACCTGCCATAAACCACCACAAAGGTGCCTGTCCCCTTTGCGGTGGTTTATGCTTTTCAGGGTGGAAGGGAGCGAGCAATGGCGTCTGAGGGCTTTTTTGAACGGGTGTACGAGGTGGTCGAGCAGATCCCCGAGGGGATGGTCGCCACGTATGGTCAGGTGGCGCTGCTTGCCGGTCGACCACGAAGTGCGCGGTATGTGGGGTATGCCCTGCATAGCAATCCGCGCCCCGGCGAGATTCCCTGTCACCGCGTGGTGTTTGCCGATGGCCGCATTTGTGAGGGCTTTGCGTTTGGCGGCCCCGATGCTCAGCGCGAGCTTTTGCTGGGGGAGGGCGTGACGTTTAAGGACGACATGCACGTCGATCTGGGCGCCTGTCGCTGGCCTGCCGGGCTCTAACTGCTCTGCCGTGGCCAAAACCACTACAAAGGTGCCTGTACCCCTTGTGGTGGTTTTAGTTTACCTAAGCTAACTTATGGAGAAGGTGTGGCGGAGCATATTGACGCTAGAAAGTAAACCACGGTGAACTATATTGTATTCAGCAACGGAGCAGGCAATAGGCGATGAAAAAGCCTGCCCTGTTGAGTTTGATTCGCATTCCTCCCCTCTGTGCGATTCAACGGTGTACTTCGGGAACAGGCCCGCTGGCAACTAACTGCCAGCGGGCCTGTTCCTGTTTCGGGGAGAAACCTAATCTCACCGTCTATGTTGTGCGAAAGCGCTTTGCCTAGTACACCATGCCCATGGCGTCCTGAACCTCTGCCAGGGTCTGATCGGCGATCTCGTTGGCGCGACGGTTGCCCTCGTGCAGGACGTCCTTCACATAGTCCAGATCGTTCTCGTAGCGCTGGCGACGCTCGCGGATCGGTGCGAAGTACTCGTTGACGGCCTCGGTCACGTACTTCTTGAGCTGGCCGGAGCCGCCCATGCCAATCTCCTCGGCAATCTCGACCTCGGAGCGACCGGTGCAGATGGCGGCTGTCGAAAGCAGGCCAGACACGCCGGGGCGGTTCTCGGGATCGAATGTGATCATGCGCTCGGAGTCGGTCTGGCTCTTCTTGATGCGCTTGGCCGTTTCCTCGGCGGTCATCGAGATGTTTATGGCGTTGCCGTAGCTCTTGCTCATCTTGCGACCGTCCAGGCCGGGCAGCAGCGGGGTCTCGGACAGCAGCGCGTCGACCTCGGGGAATACCTTGCCGTAGCGGTTGTTAAAGCGGCGGGCGATGGTGCGGGTGAGCTCGATGTGCGGCAGCTGGTCGCGGCCGACGGGCACCACATTGCCCTTGCAGAACAGGATGTCGCAGGCCTGGTGCACCGGGTAGGTGAGCAGAAGGCCGGTGAGCTCGTGCCCCGAGGCCTCCATCTCGGCCTTGACCGTGGGGTTGCGCGCCAGCTCGGCCTCGGACACCAGCGACAGGAACGGCAGCATGAGCTGGTTGGCGGCGGGCACGGCGGAGTGCGCGTAGATCATGGTCTTGTCGGGGTCGATGCCGCAGGCAAGGTAGTCCATGACCATGTTGTACACGTTGTCCTGGATGTGCTCGGTGGTGTCGCGGTCGGTGATGACCTGGTAGTCGGCGATGAGTACGTTGGTCCTGGCGCCCATGTTCTGCAGCTCCACGCGGCCCTTGAGGGTGCCAAAGTAGTGACCCAGGTGCAGACGGCCGGTGGGGCGGTCGCCGGTAAGCATGGTGAACTTCTCGGGCGTCTTGGCCAGGCCCTCGCGAATGGCGTTGCTCTTTTGCAGCGCGACTTCGTAGCTGTTCTCGTTTGGCATGATTGCTCCTAACGTTCGTTCGCAGGTTTTGATGATAGCGTGTTTATTGAGAGGGGTGGGCGTGAGTGGGTGAGGGACTGCCAGGGGCCGGCTTTCAAGTCCGCCGCGGCGTTCGCGCGAACGGCTGCCAACGCCTTGGCACATCCTCGGCAGCTTGCCCTAGAGCTTGTGGTGGCGCTCTTCTTTGCGCTCCTCGGCTGCCTGCTCCTCCTGCTTAAAAGCGGGGTCGTCGGGGGTGACCAGCTCGTCCTCGTGCGTGCGCTTGTTGTAATGGTGGAGCAGCACGGGCTCAAATAGATGTAGATGCTTGGTGAAGGCCGCCGAGCCAATGGCGAGCACGGTAAAGATGAGCACGCGCATGGGCACCTCGACCTGGTTAATCGCGGCGGCGCCGGCCGAAAGCATGATGCACCAGGCATAGATGAGCAGCACGGCCTGTTTTTGGTTGTAGCCTTCTTGGATCAGGCGGTGGTGGATGTGGCCCTTGTCGGCCTGCCCGATGCTAATGTGGGCGCGCTTGCGGCGCACAATGGCGCTAAACGTGTCGATGATGGGCACGCCGGCAACGATGAGCGGGATGATAAGCGAGGTGAGTGCGGCGGTGCGGCTCACGTTGAGCAGCGAGATGGAGCCCAGCGCAAAGCCCAGAAGCAACGACCCCGAGTCGCCCAAGAAGATGCTTGCGGGGTTGAAGTTGTAGCGCAAAAAGGCCAGACAGGCGCCAAAGAGCGCAATGGAGAGCGCGGCGGCGTCGATGCGGCCCGAGAGAACAGCCATCGAAAACATGGTGAACGATGCGATGCCGCAGATGCCCGTGGCCAAGCCGTCGAGGCCGTCGATGAGGTTAATGATGTTGGTGAATGCCACCAGATAGATCACGGTAATGGGGTAGGCGAGCCATCCGAGCATGATCTCGCCGGGAGCAAACGGGTTGACGATGACGCCGATTTTTAGGCCGCCGATACAGGCGATAAGCGCGGCGAGGACTTGTCCGGCCAGCTTTTGCTTGGGCGTGAGCTGGAAGACGTCGTCGATAGCGCCGGTCGCAAAGATGACGGTAAAGGAGAGCGCCAGCATGGGGTAGCTGATGTGCAGACGGGGGTGGGGCACCAAAACGGGCGGCCAACCCAGGTACCAGGTGCCTAGGATTTGCACAGTGCAGGCGACGACCAGGCCCAAAAACACCGCCGTTCCGCCCAAACGCGGGATGGGCTTGGTGTTGATGCGGCGCTTAGAAGGATAGTCGACGGCATCGAGCTTAATTGCCAAGCGCTTGACCAGGGGCACCGCGAGGAAGGTCGTGATAAAGGCCGCCGCTGCCACGCATAGGTACGGTATGTAGCTCGGGGATGAAGCCATGAATCTAAAAACCGCCAAGCGTCGAAGGAAAAGGTCAGAAGAACGCCATGCGCAAAGGGCATAGCCGAACCATAATACTCGACCAAGGGGGGTACATGGAATTGCACGCAGCGATAATCACGCGCTTACCAGATATTGGGATGTTGTCGATGGCTTGTCGGGATGCCGGCGGGGATCCATATGGACTGTAATGGTGATTTTCGGCAAAAGAAAACCACCCCCCACGTTACGAAAATGAACCCACCTAAAACAGGTGGGTGCCCTCATCGACTGTTCCAGCGTCCTTAACAACGAAGGATACCTGTACTAGGTACGACTGTGTGGGCTCCCTAAATAAACGCGACGGTTCACCCAGTTGCTCCGCGGGGGGCGGAATACCTACATCATAAAGCGGCACTTTATCGATTCCAGTCTTGACATTACAAAAATCGTGTCGGACGATTACGGCGCCTTGGGCTCGAGCCGTCTGTGGGGTTGATCCCTTTACGTTTGAGCTGCTGAATCGTTGTTTTGGAGCATGGTTTTATGCCGACGTCGTTGACCGAACTTTTTTCGCCCGCCTGCCATTTGTGTCCGCGCCGTTGCGGTGCGGCGCGCGATGAGGGCGCGCACGGCGTCTGCGGTGCTAACGACACGCTCAAGGTGGCCCGCGCCGCGCTTCATATGTGGGAGGAGCCGCCTATCTCGGGCGAGGCCGGTTCGGGCACGATCTTCTTTAGCGGCTGCTCGCTCAAATGTATCTACTGCCAGAACCACGAGATCTCGACCGGCAATTTTGGCCTTGAGATTTCGCCTGAGCGCCTGGTCGAGATTATGCTGGAACTGCAGGACCAGGGTGCCAACAACATCAATTTGGTGACGGCGACGCACTATGCGCACCTGTTGCCTGCCGCGATTGCCGCGGCACGGGCGCGCGGACTGGTTATCCCAATCGTCTACAACACGAGTGGTTACGAGCGCGCGAGTGCCGTGGCGGCGCTGGGCGACCTGGTCGATGTGTGGCTCACCGACTTTAAATATGCCGATGCCGGGCTTGCGCAGTCGCTCTCCCATATAAAGGATTACCCGCGTGTGGCCGTGTCGGGTCTGGCCCAGATGGCGCGCGAGATCGAGCGCCGCGGGGGAGAGTTGGTGGACGAGGACGGGCTTATGAAGCGTGGCATGATCGTGCGTCACCTGGTGCTTCCGGGGCATGCAGACGATTCGTGTCGCGTGCTGGACCTGGTGTGGCAGACGGTGGGCGACGTGCCGATCTCGGTTATGAACCAGTACACGCCCAATGCGCTCATGCGCGAGCAGGGCGGCGACCTGGCACGCGCCGTGACGCGTGAGGAGTACGAGCAGGTGCTCGACCATGCCGACGACCTGGGTTTTACGACGATGTTCTGGCAAGAGGGCGGCGCGGTAGACGAGAGCTTTACCCCGGCCTTCGACACCACCGGTGTTCTTACCAGCGCAAAGTAGAGCGCACGCTGATGATTTTTCTGGGACGGGGATTAAAAAATCATCGAGAGGATTGCTTGCTCGAACAGTAGTCAAAAAAGCCGCGTCCCAAAAAGACTGGGTATTGGGCGTTGACAGTTGGCGAGCCGTAGGTAAAATATGAACTTGTCCTGGGGACGTAGCTCAGTTGGGAGAGCGCTGCCGTCGCATGGCAGAGGCCGAGGGTTCGACTCCCTTCGTCTCCACCCTTGGATTTGATAAGCCGCTGACATTGTGTCGGCGGCTTTTTTTAAAAGAAAGGGCTATACCATGGCCGAGCTTGAGTCCCAACCATTGTCCGACGAGGAGCGCGCTGAGTTGGAAGAGCTCCGCGCTGAGAAGGCCCGCCGCGAGGCTCGGGAAGAGGCCCGTCGCGAGCGTGAGGAGCTGGCTGCCCTGCGCGCCGAGCGTGCGAAGGCCGAGGAGGTCGCCTCGAACGCCGCATCCGAGCGCAAGCCCGCGCCTGCACCCAAGCCCGCTGCTGCGAAGCCTGCACCTGCCGCGCCCAAACCTCAGCCTAAAAAGGCCGCTCGTCTTAAGTCCGTCGAGCCCAAGCCGAGCCGTGACGAGATGACCTTTGCCCAGCGCATGGTTACCTCCAAGGAACCTACGGGCGAGAACGAGATCCCTGGCATGGCGCCGGCTCAAAAAATCATCATTGTCCTTGCCCTCATCGCGTTTGTCATCTTTATGGGCTACACGATCCTGACCAGCATGGGCCTGCTCTAACCGATTTGCATCGGGCGTCATGTCCGCATGCTCTGCTCTCGTCCAACCCTCAAATTCTGCACCACACATCCGAAAGGTCGCCCCATGGCTTTGACCGATATCTCTCATCCCACCGACATCGCAATGCTCACCGATCTGTACGAACTCACTATGGCCCAGGGCCTGTGGGAGAGCGGCAAGGCCAATGAGCAGGGTTGTTTTACCGCGTTTTACCGCGACCATCCCTTTGGCAGCGCCTATGCCGTCATGTGCGGCACCGCCGAGCTGCCCGAGCTAGTCGAGAATCTGCGCTTTACGCCCGAGGATATCGACTACCTCGCCTCGCTCCAGGCCCCGGCCGGCGGCGCGATGTTCAAGTCCGCATTCCTCGACTACCTGCGCGATTTTCGTGCGCATGTAAATATCGACGCCGTCCCCGAGGGCGAGCTCGTCTTTCCACGCGAGCCCATGGTGCGCGTCACCGGTCCTGCGCTCGAGTGCCAGCTGCTTGAGACGGCGCTGCTCAACATCGTCGGGTTCCAGACACTTGTCGCCACCAAGACGGCGCGAGTGGTGCTGGCGGCGGACGGCCGTCCCGTGGCCGAGTTTGGCCTGCGCCGAGCCCAGGGTCCCGATGGCGGCCTGGCCGTTGCGCGCGCGAGCTACGTCGCCGGCTGCTCCTCTACGTCCAATGTGCTCGCCGGCCGCCGCTACGGTATTCCCGTCTTTGGCACGCATGCGCACAGCTGGGTGATGAGCTTCGATTCCGAGCTCGAGGCCTTCCGCGCCTTTGCCAAGTCGAGCCCCAAGAACTGCACGCTGCTCATCGACACCTACGATGTGCGCGAGGGCTGCGAGCATGCCATTACGGTTGCCAAGGAGATGGAGGCGGCGGGCGAGCGCCTGTCGGCTATTCGCATTGACTCGGGCGACCTCGCCAAGCTCTCCAAGTATGTCCGCGGTCGTTTCGATGCCGAGGGCCTGCCCTATGTGGGGATCTCGGTTTCTAACGATCTGGATGAGTACACGATTCAGTCGCTGCTCGACCAGGGCGCGCCTATCGATAGCTTTGGCGTGGGCACCAAGCTCGCGACCTGCTACGACCAGCCGGCGCTGGGCGGCGTGTACAAGCTTTCCGCCCGTCGTGCGAGCGAGGCCGACCCGTGGACGCCGGTGGTCAAGCTCTCCGAGCAGCCCTACAAGCGCACGATCCCGGGCGTGCAGCGCGTGCGCCGTTATTACGACGGCTTTGGCGGCCCGGTCTGCGACATGATCTACGACGAGGACCATCTGGTGGGGGAGGGCGCCGCGCGCGGCAATACCCTCGTGGCCGTGAATGATGCCGCCCTGGTGACCGACGTGTCGGAGCTTGAGTATCGCGAGCTGCTGGTGCCGATCGTGCGCGATGGCAGTGCAGTGGCTCCGCGTGAGAGCATCCAGGACGCGCGCGAGCGCTGTGTTTGGGCGCTCGATCATCTGGACGCAGCTTTCAAGCGCTTCCTGTACCCGCAGACCTATGTGGTGGGCATGGAGCAGGGCCTGGCTCAGGTGCGCGACGAGCTCGTGCGCAAGAATATGGCCGCGGCCTCGGCTTTCCCCTGGGCAAAATGATCAGCATGCGACGGAAGATAACGGATCATTTTCTCGCTTGCCCGTTCGCCCGTTCGCTGAACAGTTGATTGGTTTGACGTATGACGACTTCTTATAAAACGATGGCGGTAAAGATCGGTTCGTCCACGGTGGTGGGCGCCGATGGCAAGGTCAACCGCGCCTTTATCGGCGGACTTGCCGATCAAGCCGCAGCGCTGCGCAAGCTCGGCTGGCGTCTGGTCGTGGTGAGCTCGGGCGCTATTGCCTGTGGCTATCCCGTGTTGGGCTTCGACCGCAAGCCGGTCGGCGACCTTCCGAGCCTGCAGGCCTGCGCCTCGGCTGGTCAGTGCATCATCTCGTCGGCCTACGACGAGGAGTTCCATGCGCGCGACCTGCTCACCTCGCTCGTGCTGCTCACACGTCACGACACGGCGCGTCGCACGTCCTACCTGCACGCGCGCGACGCCCTGCTGCGTCTGGTGGAGCTGGGCGTGGTGCCGGTCGTCAACGAGAACGACACCGTTACCGTCGACGAGATCAAGTTTGGCGACAACGACACACTGGCGGCGCTCGTGAGCTGCCTGGTATCTGCCGATCTGTGCGTGACGCTCTCGGACATCGATGGTCTCTATACTGCCAATCCGCATGAGGACCCCACGGCCGAGTTTGTTCCTGTCGTGCATAAGATCGATGCCAAGATTATTGCCTCGGCGGGCGATTCTTCCACATCGGTGGGCACGGGCGGCATGATTACCAAGATCCGCGCGAGCCGCATCCTGATGACGGCGGGCATTCAGAGCGTGATTTGCTCGGGCGAGGAGCCCGATGCGCTCGTGCGCCTCGCCCGCGGCGAGAGCGTGGGCACGCTGTTCGATCCGCCGGCGGAGCGTCTGGACATCGCGCCCCGCAAGCTGTGGATCGCGCTGGGCGACAAGGCACATGGGTCGGTGACGGTTGATGATGGTGCTGCGAAGGCGCTGGTTAGCCGTGGCTCTTCCTTGCTTGCGGTGGGTATTCGCGAGGTCGATGGCCAGTTTGCCGAGGGCGATGTGCTCGATGTGTGCGATCCGAGCGGTATGGTCGTCGCCCGCGGTATCGCCGAGGCCGATTCGGACGTGCTGGAACTTGCTGCCGGCCGCCGTCAGGACCAAATCGCCAGCAACCGCCTGCTCGCAAACCTGGCCGAGAAGCCCGCGATCCATCGAGATAACTTGATTGTGTTTGCCTAACGGGTCGACGCTGCGCGCCTTCGATCTGCAACGTGCATGGTACAAAATCATCAGGGCAATTGTGTCCTGCTGCAGCCATGTCCGGACTGGCTGGCACAAAATGGGCCCATTTACTACGTTTTATGGGTTATCGGTAACCATGCCGAGAATTACAAAAAGAAAACCGCAGGTAGAACGCCTGCGGTTTTGCCTATTTACGGTATCTGGTTGGGTCATGCGGGTGAAACGTAGTAGATGGGCCGCTTTCGTGGCGAGGGGCGTCATCCGGCGCTCGGGTATTCGGCACTTGGGGACGTTCCTTTTGTGCCGGCAGTTGGGGACACTCCTTTGCTAGAAGATCTGGCGCAGGTCTCCGCGGTTGAGGGCTTCGTCGAAGAGGTGCTTGAACACCACGCTGCCGTGCAGGCCATCGTGCTCGAACTCGTTGGTCACCCAGGCATGTGAGTTGCCCACGCGGCTGAGCGTGTCGAGCTGCAAGCCCGAATCTACGTACATGTCGTCGAAATAAACCGCGGCCTGGAGTGGCACCTCGTTGCATGCCAGGCGCTGTGGGCCGTAGATCTTGTCCCAGCTCGTGTCTTCCATCAGTAGATCCATCGCGGGCTTGAAGGGCTTGAGCTCGGGCATCTGCTCAAACATCCACGGGAACATGGCCTCGCCGGTAAACATGAGCGGGCGCGCGAGCGTGTCGAACTCGGCACGGTGTGCCTTCTCTTCTGCCGCGGCCCAGCGAATGGGCATGGTGTCGCCGTCGGCGTAGATGAACTCCTGCAGCGTCCAGTACAGCGGGTTTGTACGCGTGTTGGTGCGCTCGAAAGCGCGCATCAAAAAGCTGTCGGATATCGAGGTTCCGCAGCTCAGCGTGCCGTCGCCGTCAACAAAAGCATGGTCGATAATCCAGTGCATGCGCTCAAAGCTCGGCTTCATGCCAAAGTCGCTGCCCATGAGCTGCAGGCGCTCCACCGTCATCGGCGAGCCGTCGGGCAGCACGGGCTTTTGCTCCTCGATCGCATCGGCCAGTGCCGCCACGCGCTCGACATCGGCGGGGTAGCGGTCGTAGTACTGCTGCGTCTTGGCTGCCATGCGCGGGAAGGTGTGCGCGTAAACCTCGCTGGCGCTCGCTGGCACGTGCGGAATGCCGCCGCAGGTAAAGCTTGCCGCCACGCCCTCGGGGAAGAGCGACAGATAGCTCAACGTTAAAAAGCCGCCGTAGCTCTGGCCGAGTGTGACCCAGGGCTTGCCGCCAAAGCCCACCAGGCGCAGGTACTCAAAATCGCGCACGATGGAGCTGGCGAGGTGGCGCTTGAGGAAGTCCGCCTGCGAGCGGGCCGCATCGGAGCCTGCCGCCTCGGCGCGCTCGCCCAGTGCGGCAATCGTGCGCCCGTCTACACAGCTGCTGCGTCCGGTACCGCGCTGGTCGGGCAGGACGACGCGGAAGTGCTTGACGGCCTCCTCGATCCAGCCATCGCTTGTGGGCGACAGCGGACGCGGGCTCTCGCCGCCGGGGCCGCCCTGCAAAAACAGGAGCAGCGGCAGATCGTCGTTGATGCGGTCGGGCGCGCAAACCACGCGGTAGAAGAGCTTGATGCTCTCGGGCGCGCCGGCGATTGGTGCCGGCATAGCGCCGCGGCGCATGGTGCTGCCGACGGCCAGGAGCATCGGCTCCAGGCCGCGCCAGTCAAGGGGGACGTCGATGCTGTGGTCCTCGACATAAAGGCCGGGGACGTGGTACGAAGTGATGAGGGCCATGTGAGTCTTCCGTTCGTTGCGGTGTTTCGGGTTGACCAATTCTACCGCCGCGGGCGAGGCCATGCGCAAATCGGCTACCATGGTTGCAAACTTCTAGGAGAAAGGGCCGCCCATGTCGGTCGATATAGCCACGTATGTCCACGATCTTGCCGTTGCCGCCAAGGCAGCGTCGGCCTCGCTTGCCACGGCGAGCGATGAGCAGCGTCAGGAGGCCGTGCGCGCCATGGCCGCAGCACTGCGCAACGGTGTCGACTCCATCGTCGCCGCTAACGAGCTCGATATGTCCGCCGCGCGCGATGCGGGCACTTCGGCCGGTCTGCTCGACCGTCTGCTGCTGACGCCTGAGCGCGTCGAGAGCATGGCCGCCGGTTTGGAGAAGCTCGCCGAGCTGCCCGATCCCGTCGGCCGCGTGCTCGACCACTGCGTGCTTGCGAGCGGTGTGGACCTGACCCGCGTGAGCGTGCCGTTGGGCCTGGTCGCCATGGTCTACGAGGCGCGCCCCAACGTGACGGCCGACGCCGCAGGCATCTGCATCCGTACCGGCAACGCCTGCATTCTACGCGGCGGCTCGCTGGCCTATCACTCGTGTGCCATGATCGCCGAGCTGCTGGCCGATGCGCTCGAGGGCAAGGGCTTCCCGCGCGAGGCCGTGTCGATGATCGAGTCCACCGACCGCGAGGCCACCGGCGAGCTCATGAAGCTCCGCGGTATTGTCGACGTACTCATTCCGCGCGGAGGTGCAGGCCTGATCCAGCGCTGCGTGCGCGAGTCGCTTGTGCCGGTGATCGAGACGGGCACGGGCAACTGCCACATCTACGTGCATGAATCCGCCGACTTTGATAAGGCGCTCAACATTATCGTTAATGCCAAGACCCAGCGCGTAGGCGTGTGCAATGCCGCCGAGTCGCTGCTGGTCGACCGTGCTGTGGCCGATGCGTTTTTGCCCGCGGTCGTGACCGTGCTGCATGACCACGGCGTGCTCATTCACGGCGACGAGGCAACCTGCGCCGCATGCGCCGATGCCGGGCTTGTGGAGGGCGATGACTACGTCGCCGCGACTGAGGAGGACTGGGGTCGCGAGTACCTGGCGCTCGAGATGAGCGTGAAGGTCGTGGCAAACGAGGACGAGGCCATCGCACACATCAACCGCTACGGCACGATGCACTCCGAGGCCATCGTTGCCGAGGATACGGATGCTTGCGAGCGCTTCCTCGATGCTGTCGATGCCTCGGCCGTGTACTCCAACGCCAGCACTCGCTTCACTGACGGCGGCGAGTTTGGCCTGGGTGCCGAGATCGGCATCTCGACCCAAAAACTCCACGCCCGTGGCCCCTTTGCCGCCGAGGCCCTCACCACCTACAAATACAAGCTCCGCGGCACCGGCCAGGTCCGTCCCTAACGCCCGCGCAAACAAAAACCACCACAAAGGTGCCTGTCCCCTTTGTGGTGGTTTTAGGTGGCGTTGACGGTTAGGCCTGGAAGGTATCTCGGTCGGGGGCGAAGGACTGCATGGCCGCGATGGTGCGGTCAAAGAGCTCGGGGAGCTCCCAGCCCAACATCTCGGCGCCCTGCGAAATCACGTCGCGCGAGCAGCCGGCGGCAAAGCGTTTGTCCTTGAACTTCTTCTTGAGCGACTTGGTCGTAAAGTCCATAACGCTCTTGCTCGGGCGCATGATGACGGCAGCGCCGATCAGGCCGGTGAGCTCATCGCAGGCAAACAGGATCTTTTCCATCTGCAGCTCGGGCTTGGGTAGTGAGGTGTTGAAGTCCGACGTGTGCGTCTGGATGGCGCGAATGAGCTCGGGAGACGCACCTTCGCCCTCAAGAATCTCGGCAGCATAGATGGTGTGGTTAATGGGGTCGTCCTCATGCTCCTCCCAATCCAGGTCGTGCAGCAGACCGACGATGCCCCAAAACTCCTCGTTCTCGGGGTCGAACTCGCGCGCAAAGTAGCGCATAGTGCCCTCGACCGTCTCGCCATGGGTGATATGGAACGGGTCCTTGTTGTGCTCATTGAGCAGTTCGAACGCGCGGTCGCGGGTGATTCCGGCGGTAAGCGGCTCTGCCATAAGAGACTCCTTGTGCTCGTGGGTATCGATAAGAATGAATACTACTAGAACAAGAAAACCACCACAAAGGTGCATGTTCCCTTTGTGGTGGTTTTTGGCGCGGATGGGTTAGTTGAGGGCGGCTTGGGCTAGGCGGGCTTCGGCGGCCTCCTCGGTGACGCCAAGGGCCACGGCGAACTCCTCGATGGAGCGGCGTTTGGCCTCCTTGAGTACGCGCATGTAGTAGGAGCTGGGTTTTTTATCAGCTTCCTCGGCCTGGCGGATGCGGTGCATCATGGTCTTTGCCACGCGGACCGTCTCGGGCGCGCCCAGCTTGAGCTGCTGCTTAAAGTGCGTCTCCTCAAGCGAGCTGTTGCGCTCGGTAAAGGTGTCGCACTCCAGCTCGTCATAGTGGCTCAGCAGGTGCTCGGCATCTTGCTGAGAGATGGCGGCGTGCAGACGGTCGGCCTGCGCCACGGGGTACATGAGGATCGTCTGCGCATGTCCCTGCTTGGTCTCGAGCAACAGCATGGGCTGCGGTGTGTCGTCCCTAAAACCGACGACGGTGCAGACTCCCTGGCCCGGATGAATGACGTGTTGACCGATTGAGAACATGCTACCTCCAACTTATACGAATTTACGTATGTCTAGAATAACACGCTGACGTGCGCAAACCCGTACTTTATGCAGGAAAAGCACACAACTCTGATAGGTAAGAGTATTCGATAACAGACGCAGCTCATTCACACCTTTATGCATTTTCAACGCCTGCATAATCTGCAGGCAGACCGGCATCTTTGAGTGACTCCATACAAGCTGTAGTCATTTTTGTGCATATGCAATATCTATTAGCTTTACCCTGCGACAGTGCCCGTCGCTTGTGATAGAGTGCTACAAACTCTGGCTTTTGCCCTACGAGTGACCAAGAGCTCGGGGGCTTTAACACAAGGAGGATCTATGCCCGAGAAGATTGAAGAGCTGGTACGCGCTGCGCTTGCTGCGGCCCAGGAGGCCGGCGACCTTTCCGCATTTGAACTTGACGATTGCGCTATCGAGCGACCGGCTGACACTTCTCATGGCGAGTGGACCTCTACCATGGCCCTGAAGTCCGCCAAGCTGGCCCACTGCGCCCCGCGCAAGATCGCCGAGGCCATCGTTGCCCATATGCCCGAGGACCCCGCGATCGAGAAGGTCGAGATCGCAGGCCCCGGCTTCATCAACTTCTACCTCTCCGTTGCCGTCAAGAATGCCATCTTTGGCGAGGCTCGCGAGAAGGGTATGGACTTCGCTAAGTCCAACGTCGGTGGTGGCCTGAAGACCCAGGTCGAGTTCGTTTCCGCCAACCCCGTCGGCCCCATGCACATCGGCCACGGCCGCTGGGCCGCGCTGGGCGACTCGCTCTGCCGCGTTATGGATCACGCCGGTTACGACATCCAGCGTGAGTTCTACATCAACGACCACGGCTCTCAGATGAACACCTTCGGCAACTCCATCAGCACGCGCTATATGCAGCTTGCCGACATCATCGCCAAGCAGGGCGTGGATATCGACGAGGCTCACAAGCTGCTGATCGCCGACCGCGACGCCTTTGTTGCCGACGAGAACGACGAGCATCCCGAGACCCATCCGTATCAGGACAACTTTGCCGAGACCCTGGGCAAGGACTCCTACGGCGGCGACTACATCATCGACGAGGCCGCCGAGTTCTGGCGCACCGACGGCGATAAGTGGGTCAACGCCGATCCGCAGGAGCGCATGGAGAGCTTCCGTGAGCGCGGCTATGTAAAGATGGTCGACAACATGCGCGACCTTTGCCATGCCGTTAACTGCGACTTCGATCGTTGGTTCTCCGAGCGCTCGCTGTATGTGAAGGACACCGAGGGCGAGACCGCCGGCACCTCCGCCGTCGACCGCGCTTTTGAGAAGCTCGACAAGATGGGCTACCTCTACACCAAGGACGGCGCCCTGTGGTTCCGCTCTACCGACCTGGGCGATGACAAGGACCGCGTTCTGATCAAGTCCGACGGCGAGTACACCTACTTCGCCTCCGACGTCGCCTATCACTGGGATAAGTTCCAGCGCGTCGACCACGTCATCGACATCTGGGGCGCCGACCACCACGGCTACATCGAGCGCGTCCGCTGCGTCTGCGACGCTCTTGGCTATCCCGGCAAGTTTGAGGTTCTGCTGGGCCAGCTCGTCAACCTGCTGCGTAACGGCAAGCCCGTCCGTATGTCCAAGCGCAAGGGCACCATGGTGACCCTGCAGGAGCTCGTCGACGAGGTCGGCTCCGATGCCGCTCGCTACACGCTCATCTCCAAGAGCTCCAACCAGATGGTCGACTTCGATATTGAGGCTGTTAAGAAGCGCGATAACTCCAACCCGGTGTACTACGTGCAGTACGCTCACGCCCGCGTGTGCTCCATCCTGCGCCGTGCCGCTGACGTTACGCCCGAGCAGGCTGACGAGATGGGCATGAAGGCCGTCGCCGCCAAGGCCATCGGTGAGAACGTCGATTACTCGCTGCTGACCGACCCGACCGAGCTCGCCCTTTCGCGTAAGCTCAACGAGCTCACCGACCTGATTGCCAGCTGCGCTCGCGACCGCGCCCCGTTCCGTCTGACGCACTTTGCTGAGGAACTCGCCGGAGACTTCCACAGCTTCTACGCTGCCTGCCAGGTTCTGCCGAGCGAGGGCCGTCCCGTCGACCCCGAGCTTTCGCGCGCCCGTCTGGCCGCTTGCGACGCCGTCCGCGTGACGCTCGCTCTGGTGCTCACCCTTGTTGGTGTCTCCGCTCCCGAGCAGATGTAAGCTACGGGTCATTTGACCGTGTAGGTTCGGCTTTGCTGAGCCCTATAAGCCCGATCTCCATGCGGAGGTCGGGCTTTTTGCAAACGCCGACGTATTGACGAATTTGGAACTGCTGGAAATACGAAACTATGCCGGTTTACTACGATGAAATGAGAAATTCCAACCACGCCGGCTTTTCGCAAAAAAGTGCAAGGCATCTACCTGCGGTTTTAGTTCAACAAGTTTCGGAGTGGTCGCGGTTGAGCGATTCATCGTAGTAAACCGCCATAGTTTTGGCGGAGGCAGTCAGATTTGTGGGTGTTAAACCAAAAAGTGCCCCTTTTGACTAGTCGTTTAAGAGCGTTCCCAATGACTAAGTTGCAGGTGGTTGCGGTTGTGTTACACTAACGCTGCGTATATGACGCAATCATCTCGATACAGATCAATGATGTCCGTCGTTTTGAACGGAACTAGACTGTTTAGCCGCCCTGAAGGTTTATGCAGGGAGCATGTGATCACAGGGCTTGAAAAGAAAGTTGAGCAAACACTGTGTCTGATCAACAGCAAGAAAACGAAATAACGACGACGCAAGCCGCTCCCGCTGCACCGGTTGTGTCGGACCAGGTCGCGGCGCCCGCGCAAACCTCGGCTCCTGAGACGCCTAAGGCTACTTCGACGCCTACGCCTGCAACGGCTGAGAAGGCCGTGCCTGCAACTGGTGAGGAGGCTGCTCCGGCAAAGCCCAAGCGCACGCGCCGCACGGCCAAGCCTGCCGCAGACGGCGAGGAAGCCACCAAGCCCAAGCGCCGTACCACGCGCACGACGCGCGCCAAGCGCACCGTTGCAGCTGACTCCTCGGCGCCGATTTCCGATGAGGTCGCGCAGGCACGTGCGTTGGCGCAGATTAGCGAGGCTCAGGTGGTGCGCGCCCGCCGTCGTGCTGCCGAGCGCGAGGCCGCGGCTCTGACCGAGCTTGCAGCTCCGTCTGTGCCCGAGATCCCTGCCGCCGACCAGCCGACCGAGAAGCCGGCACCGCGCACACGCCGTCGCACGGCTGCTAAGGCCGAGCAGGTTGCTGAACAGGTAACCCCCGAGCTCACCGAGGCTTCGGTTCGTTCCGCGGCAGGGGAGGGCGCATCGCCTGCTGAGTCCGCTGCGCCTGTCGAGGCCAGCGAAGTTCCCGTTGTCGATCCGGCTTTGCGCCCGCACCGTCGCGGTCGCAAGCCCAAGGCCTTCGTCGAGGCCGAGAAGGCCGCAGCCGCAGCCGCCGCCGCTCGGGATGCTGTGGCGACCGCCGAGTCTGCAACCGCTGCCGACGCGCCCGTCCAGGATGCTACGACTTCAGAGGCCGTTTCTGCCGATGCCGAGCCCGCCGACGTCCGTCCTGGTCGCAGCCATCGTACTGCTGCTAAGCGCACGTCCAAGGCCAAGGCTGCCAAGAAGGGTGCGTCCGAGGATTCCGCCGAGACGACCGTCGATGCATCGGCTGATGCCGCCGAGCCCCAGGACGTCGAACAGCCTGCGTCTGAGAAGCCCAAGCGCGGTCGTAAGAAGTCCGCTAAGGCCAAGGCGTCCGAGCAGCAGGCCGAGGCCGAGCTGCAGGTCGATTCCAAGGCCGAGGCCAGCGATGATACTGCGGCTAACGCCGATGCCGCCGCAACCGATGGTGCCGCTCCCGCTGAGGCCGATGACAACGCTCGCCCCAACCGTCGCCAGCACAAGCGCAACGACGAGCGCAACGAGCGCAAGGACGACCGCAACAACGACCGTCGCAACCGTCAGCGCGATCGCAAGCAGCGCAACAAGGAACGTAATGCCGCCCCCACCGAGCCCACGCTTTCGCGCGAGGAACTCGCGGCCATGAAGGTCGCCGAGCTGCGCGAAAAGGCCAAGGAGTTCGAGATCGAGACGACCGGCAAGAAGAAGGCCGAGCTCGTCGAGGAAATCTACACCACTGCCGCGAAGGCCGAGGGCTTCCGCGACATCAAGGGCATTCTGCAGATTCGCCCGGACAGCTCCGGCATCATCCACGCCCATGGCTACATGAAGTCCAACGACGACGCCTTCGTGCCCGCCTACCTCATCCGCTCCGCGCGTCTGCGCACGGGCGACGTCATCGAGGGCTCGCTGCGTCCTTCGCGCGGCGGCGACAAGCGCGCCGGCCTCGCCAAAATCACGACCGTCAACGGTCTGGACCCCGAGCAGATTCGCAACCGCCCCAAGTTCGGTGACCTCACCCCGGTCTATCCCAACGAGCCGCTGCGCATGGAGCATGGCAAGGACTCCATTACCGGTCGCGCCATCGACATCGTGTCGCCGATCGGCAAGGGTCAGCGTGGCCTGATCGTGTCCCCGCCCAAGGCCGGCAAGACCACAATCCTCAAGAAGATCTGCCAGTCTATCTCGATTAACAACCCCGAGGTGCACCTCATCTGCCTGCTCGTCGACGAGCGCCCCGAAGAGGTTACCGATATGCAGCGTTCCATCAAGGGCGAGGTTGTGGCGTCCACCTTCGATATGCCCGCCGACAACCACACTCGTGTGGCAGAGCTCGTCATCGAGCGCGCCAAGCGCATCGTGGAGCTGGGCGGCGATGTCGTGGTGGTGCTCGACTCCATCACGCGTCTTGCCCGCGCCTACAACTTGGCGGCGCCCGCCTCAGGCCGCATCCTTTCGGGCGGCGTCGATTCGGCGGCACTGTATCCGCCCAAGCGCTTCCTGGGCGCAGCCCGCAATATCGAGAACGGTGGCTCGCTCACCATCCTGGCCTCTGCCCTCATCGACACCGGTTCCAAGATGGATGAGGTCATCTTTGAGGAGTTCAAGGGCACCGGCAACATGGAGCTTAAGCTCGACCGCGACCTAGCCGATCGCCGCATCTTCCCGGCTATCGACCCCGTTGCCTCCGGTACGCGTAACGAGGACCTGTTGGTCGACGAGCAGATGCGTCCGTTTGTCTTTGGTCTACGTCGCATTCTTGCCGGCATGAACAACACCGAGCGCGCGGCCGCATCGTTTATCAAGGGTCTTAAGGGCACCAACACCAACCAGGAGTTCCTGGTGCGTTCGGCCAAAAAGCACAGCGACTACGAGCAGACGTTCTAGGTTGTCATCCACACGCAGCGTTAATCATCAATGCGATAAAGGGTCGGGGCTTTGAGCCTCGGCCCTTTTCTATATCGCCGCTTCGCACTTATTTTTGACCATAAGACTGGCAAGCAGCAGGTTTCCCGTTTCAATCCGACATCGTCGCTTGCAATCGACAGGGCGGTTTCGCATAATAGCTTTTAAGCTTCGCGACGGAAAACGCAGATGAAACGAACCATATACCGTTGCTTTGGGGCATAGCCCCGCTTCATCTTCTCTCGCGCAGCCAACTGAATGATGCGATTTGGGTGCTGGAAGATGGGGAGAGCTCATGGCTTCTTCTGATGCAACACAACGAGCAGTCCTTGCCGGACTTTCGTGCGGGATCGGCCTTGCCGCTCCCGTGGTTATGTATGCCGCGACGCTGCCGTTTTCGTCGGTGAACGAGACGGTCGTGGCGGGTGCGGTTCCCTTCGCCGTGGGCGCGGTGGCGGGCGTGGGTATCTATGCCGCCTCGCTGGGTATCTCCGAGTACCGTGCGCAGCGTGAAGAGCGTCTGTTCCAGCCCGATGCCATGGGCGGTGCCGCCAATCTCAATCAGCATCAAAGCGAGTTCAAGACCGCCTCGATTTCAGCCCAGCAGCAGGATGCGACTCCTTACGCTGCGGCTTCTGCTTCTCAGACTCAGGCGGAGCAGTCTACCTCGGCATTCCTTTCCGGCCTGACTGGTGCGTTCCAGCGCCGTCATGCCGATGATGGCGTCCCTACCATCGCGCGAGCCGCAGATGCTATGGACGAGGCCGAGGCTTGGTCCATGATCGACAGTATGCTCGACGACGATTCGCCGGTGAGCTGCGACCCTGCACACTCGCGCGACGTCTATCAAGTCGCCATCGACGAGCTCACCAACGGCGGGCAGACCGGCTCCTTCAATCGCGACGACATCGCCGCCGCGGCACGCGCCGTGTCGGGCTCCCAGGCCGCCCCTGCGGGCAGCACGGCGGCTTTCGTGGCACTCGTTGCCAACGCGGCAGCCAATAA
>ULNP01036197.1_pt1 | contig 25227 bp, 29 predicted proteins | sample 1951941 | NCBI WGS metagenome assembly ULNP01 (sample SAMEA4835579, study PRJEB28245) | human gut metagenome | biome: gut microbiome; material: fecal sample | place: Denmark | collected 2008
CATAGGACTCCCGCTCGTCCAGGGCCAGCACCTCGTGGCCCAGCTCGCTGAGCTCCAGGGCCACGGCACTGCCGAACCGGCCCAGGCCGATGACAACGAAGGTTTTCATGCTTGCACGTTCCTTTCCTGTGTGACGGCCGGTCAGCCGATCATGACGTTGATCTCCGGGTAGTGGAGCTTGGCCGGCCTCCGCTTGCCGGTCATAAGCGCGATGGAGAAGGACAGGATGCCCACCCGACCCAGGTACATCAATACAATCAGGATGCTCTGGGAGATGCGGGTCAGCTCCGGCGTGATGCCGGTGGTGAGGCCCACGGTGCCCATGGCGGAGGCCACCTCGTAGGCGCAGTTCAGGTAGGGCAGGCCCTCCACCGTGGAGATCACCATGGAGGCGATCAGAAACACAAAGAGAACCACCAGGGTCAGGGTCATGGCGTTGAGCACCTGGCTGAAGGGGATGGCCCGGCCCCGGAAGGTGACCTGCTCCCGGCCCCGCAGGTTGGCCCGCAGAGCCAGCAGCAGCACCGCCACCGTGGCGGTCTTGATGCCGCCGGCGGTGGAGCCGGAGGAGCCGCCGATGAGCATCAGGATGGTGGACATGGCCTTGCTGCTCTCGCTCAGCCCCCCCTGGCCGATGGCGTCAAAGCCGGCGGTGCGGAGGGTCACCGACTGGAACAGGGCGTTGAGGGCCTTTTCCCACACGGGCATGTCCCCCAGGGTGGCCGGGTTGTGGTACTCCTCCAGGAAGAAAAAGGCCGCGCCGCCCACAATCAGGAGGCCGGTAATGAGCAGCACCATCTTGCTGTACACCGACAGCCTGCCCCAGCAGCGGGCCCGCAGGATGTCCTCCCAGACAAAGAAGCCCAGGCCGCCGATGGCGATCAGCGCGGCGGTGGTACCCAGCATGATGGGGCTGTCCTGATAGCCCGCCAGGCTGGAGAAGGCCCCGAAGCGCCCCCCCAGCAGGTCAAAGCCCGCGTTGCAGAAGGCGGAGACCGAGTGGAACACCGCCCGCCACAGCCCGCCGGCCAGGCCGAAGTCGGGCACCAGCCGGAGCGACATGAGCACCGCCCCCGCCCCCTCCAGCAGGAAGGTGCCCATCAGGGCGTGGCGCACCACCCGCACCACCCCGTCCATGCTGTCCAGGTTGAGGGTGGACACCATGATAAGCCGCTCGGACAGGCCGATGCGCCGGTGAAGGGCAAAGGAGATGAGGCTCACCACCGTCATGAAGCCCAGCCCCCCCAGCTGGATCATTGCCAGGATCACCACCTGCCCAAACAGCGTCCACTGCGTCCAGGTGTCCACCAGGATCAGCCCGGTGACGCAGCTGGAGGAGGTGGCGGTGAACAATCCGGTAAAAAAGCCGGCGCTCTGCCCGTCCCGGGAGGCGATGGGCAGGGTGAGCAGCAGGGCGCCCACCAGAATGATGATGGCGAAGGAGGCCGCCACAATCCGGGTGGCGTTGAGGCTCCGGCCCCGGACAAACCCGTTCCGCAGCCAGCGGGCACATCGTTTCAGCACGGTGAGATCCTCCTATGTGAAGGTAAAAACAAATTGACGCAGAAAAGCATGCCGAAGAAGGGGGTCTCCTTCGGCATGCTGCTGCGGATTTAGTCCAGGGGTTTCATGGTGGGGAACACCCCTCCGGTCTCTTCATCCGGTTTCATCACGGCCTGACGTGTTGAAAACGCACCATTTTTACGAGGTTTTTCTAACTTTTTGGGTTCCATAGGATGTCCTCCTGTGCCGTCTGGTTCGGGGCAAAAGTTGTAAAAAAGTTGTATTGGCACAAAATCGGCTCAATATCGACTTCAAATTGGCACAGCGAATGGTTGCATTGTTTGAAAAGACGCCATTGTAAAATTGCCCCATTTGCAGGAAAGCCTGTATGAGTCCCGCACAGGATTGCCTTGCAGATTCATACAGAAACAAGTATAGCATAAGCCTCAAAGATGTTCAAGTCAACGGTTTTTTCGTTGGCGAACTCAATTTCATACCTTATATATAAAAAGGAGAAAGCCATGCCAACCTATCAATTACAAATTAAACAGATTGTGGACTACCCACGCTGCCGGATCTACCGGCAGTTTGTCCGCTTTCTGATGGAGGACCGGAGCATTCGCATAAGCGGGGGCTCCGGCCTTTTTTGCGGCACTTTTGATTGTCACGCATTACAAGTTAGATCCCTTTTCGGGCTGCTGCCGGGAAGGTTTACTACACCACGCGCATGAACAGTACTTGCTGCGCTTTGGGCTTGCTCTTCTGTGCGGAAACCAGCAGGTCGTCACTTTTGAACCTACACTCCCTCCCTCGATGGAGAATTGAACAAGGAGGTCTTACCATGAAAAAATATTTTGAAAAAGATATCGCAGAGAATCCTCTGTACCATGATACCTGGAAACTGCTGAAAAAATACCGCGATGTGGTTTGGAGCTTGGAGATTTCCGTCCAGCATGTGCGGGCCAAGTTCGAGATTGAATACGGCACCTCCATCGAAGAATTTCTGGATTCCGTCTATCTTGCCGGCGCTGACCTGAACGGGAGCAACATTGAGCACCATGCCAAGTGCATTGAGCGCAGCCACAAGATGCTGAAGCTCCTGGATTCGGCAGTCGAATTGCTCCGTACCCGGCATAAGAACGGCGAGGCATATTACTGGCTGCTGTAACTACTCCTTGCATTCTTTCGTCCTCAATAACCTGAGTGCAGATGTTTGTAGGCGTTGATCATAGATTTCTCCATCTCTTCCGCTCAATTTTTCCGTAGCTTTTTTACAACTCTCTCCTTATCGAAAACAGGTGTGCTCGCGCCAAACCCTTTCATTTAGATCCCGAAGTATCGGCCGAAGCCGCTAAAACATTATACAGATTGCGGCCGAATTTTGAATTTACTCGATTTGATGTTTCAAAAGTACTCATACATTCCAGTATGGTGATTACCAGAGTCGAGCTAACCACAAATGGAGCAAAATCCAGTACACTCCCAGCAAGAAGAAAATAAAACCGCTGTCCGGAAAGACTTGGAATGTAGGTCCTTCCGGACAGCGATCATTTGAGAGGAAATTTCTGTTTAAAATATGCTTACGTTTAGAATATTGGTGAACTGCCCAGAATAAATGAAATACAGGAGCTAATGCCGAATGCTGTGACAGCCGCCGGTAAAAGAACCCTTAAAAGCAATCATAGCCGACTAGTCGGAAAGGACGCTTGCATGAAAGTTTGGATCTATGGACGCGATGAACGGGAAATCTGCGCCATGTTCGCGTACTGCGTGGGCAATTCAGATACAATAATTGGATTTTCCGTTCAGAAAAGCGTTATGAGCTTTTTCCCTCAAGGGGGACTGACACAGCCTATGCAGGCTGCGATCCGCGGAGATCTCGATCAACTGCTGCTGTCCGATCTCACGCTGCTCGGAGACAGCACAGAGGAGATCCGTAAGCAGGAAACCGTATTTCGTTCTTATCAAGTTTCCATTAAGTCTGCTTGCAACTGAGACAGCAGCAGCTCCTGATACCCATCACAGCCGCTATGTCCGACTGCCTCAGCTGCCGGAGCAAGAACCGTGCCTGCACAGTTCCGGAGCAGTGCGCGGCTTTTTTCACTCAGCCGGACCTCTGAGCGGCACTGCGCATAATCTGCCGCCGTCATATGCCACAGATGCAGGCGATCCGAGTAGCGCGCCAGAAGCTGCTGGGCGATGGACAGGCCTTTCCCGTCAAAGTCTCCCGAGTAGAACAGTTCTGTCCCGCTGGAAACAAGCAGATCCAGCAGACGGATCACCGCAATCGTTAGCTGTCCAGAGGTACAAATCAGCGGGGAATGAAAATGAGCGGCCTGATCGCACAGCTGGGTGAACACCATCTGATTTTCCACCAGGTAGGCTTTTCCTGAGGGACTGTCTCCCGCTGTTAAGCCAGCCAGATTGGTGAGCGTGAGGGTGCCGGCCTCATTCCGCAGGCGAAACGCGCGATAAGCCGGATGTTCTTCCGCGTCTGTATACAAACGGACTCCCACTTGTGTGACGAGACTCGATATGCTGTCGCACAAAATTCCGCAGTTATAGTAGAGGGCGGCCCGTTCCTCAGCCCCAGTGGGAAGCTCAACGCCCGCCTGCATGGACAGGAGATGCAGAAACAGCTTTCCGCCCAGGGTGTTGGTATCCAGCGCATGTGGATCTGACGTCGCGTAAGCGCTGAGAACGGCCAGACGGATCCTCTCATCCGGGTGGCGTTCCAGCCAATCTATGCTTTTACACGCCTGAAGGACGGCCCGCCGTACCGCATCCCCATCTTCGGGCAGGGCTTTCCGGATCAGCCGGTACCCTTCTCCGCACCGATGTGACAACTCATCCAGCCACCGGCGGCACAGCCGGCTCTGCACAGCGGCGGTGGCCTCATCGGTCACTCGCAGGATGCAGGCATCTATCTGGTCCCGGACTTCACGCTTGGTTTGGATCGTGGTGTCAAAATAACACTCTAGTACATCTTTCAAAACCGCGCCGCGATAGGGCGTACCCTGGAGCGCGGCCTCAAAGTCCGCGGTTTTGATGAGAAGCGGCGGGGAGAAGGAGCGGCCAAACAGGCCGCGGACAGCATCGCATTCCTCCGGCGTCGCGTCGGGCAGGCAGATCGTCCCCGCCGGACGGCCGTAGCTGCGGTACTTTCGGAGAAGCAGCTCCAGAATCCGACGGTATGCGGGACGTTCGTGAAAAAAGGATGCGCAGTCGGCTGTCACTTGATTCATCGGCCATCCCCCTCCAATACCCGCTGAGCACCATTCCAGTGGTAATGCAGGATCGTGACCACCGAGGCGTTGCCAGGGCGGTGCAGCTCTGCAATATCCAGGCTTTTGACGTTGGCATAGCAGCCCCAAAGCGCCTGAGAATTCATGATGTAGTCAAAGTCCAAAACTCCAACCAGCTCAAACATGGCGCTGATGTTCCGCTCATCCACGCCTGCGAACGCCTCATCCAGAGCCAAAAGCATGGGACAGTGGGGGCCGCCCTTTTGATATTGGGCGGAAACCGCCGCGAAGAGAGGGACATACATGGCCATGGCCTTTTCTCCGCCGCTGAATTTGTTAAAAGCGCGGTCCGTCAGCTCTTTTCTCGGCTCCCCATCCCGTTCATACAGCAGATGAAATTCATACCAGGCCCGATAATCCAGCACGTCCCGGATCAGATCCGCGTAACTGACCATCTGGCCCTCAAGCGCCGCATCCTGCCTGGCCTGCTTGACCTTCGCGCGAAAATGCATGGATACTCGCTGACTATCCTCCCGGGTCAGGAGCGCCCGGTCCTTATTCAACAGCCGGACCAGCTGCTCGGTGTCCAGCTGCGACTCCCCTTCCGCTTTTTTGGCCTTCCAGTCCAGACGGAAGGTCAATCCCATCGAAGTTTTCAGCGTCCCCATCAGGTCGGTCATATTCTTGGTCCACTGCTGGCTCTCCTCAATACGAGCCCGCAGTTTATGACTGATGGTCTCCGCCAGGATGTTTTCAAACAGCTCCCGGTCTTTTTCCTCCAACAGTGCAGCCGTCAGTTCGATCTTTGTCTGCAGCTCCTGGATAAAGCCGTAGAGTGAGAGTTCCTTCCCCTCCCACTGCAGGCTGATGCACAGGCGCTGACGGAGCATTCCGGGCCTGGCCGCGTCGTCAAACACCAGCTCAATCTTAGGCTGATACTTCAAAAGCGTATTATTGTGCTGCTGATAGTTGTTGCGGAGCGCCTCGCCCATGCGTTCGGGTGTGCGTTCCCGATCCTCCGGGCGGACTTTTCCATCCGCTTCTTCGGCCTGCTGTTCCAGGGGCCCATCCGATACGGAACACAGGCTCAGGCGCAGATCCTCCCCAAAATACTTCTCGAGGTCATCCTCTTCTATCACCGCGCCGCGCAGAAGTTCGTTGCGCTGCTGAAGCTGCTCCCGCTTGCCGCGCTGTTCTGCCTCCAGGGCGGCGCACCGCTTTCCCGCGTCGCTCATCCGCTCCTGCTGGTCCTCCATCTCCCGATCCAGCTCAGCGCGCCGCTGTACCCTGGCTCTGTTTTCCGGTCGGCTCAAGAACTCCTGGATCACCCGGACCCGCGCCTGAGAGACCTCCATCTGTTTCCGAGTCTGGGCATTGGTCCTGCTCTGCGTGTCTGCCTGGTCGCGGAGCTCGGCAATGCGGTCCTCTGTCCACTCAACCGCGTCGGCCGCATGGAGCAAATCGCTGTAGCTAATTCCCAGCGAGCCCAGCAACGCCTGATAAGATTCCGCGGCGTTCAGCGCCTCCTCATAGGCTTCTTCTGTCCGCATGTAGGGAAGTCCGCGGCTCAGTTCACGGCTCTGCTGTTCAAGGAGAGCAACGACCTGCTTAGCTGACCGCTCCTGATCCAGGCACCGCTCCTTTCTGGCTTCCGCTTCAGACAATTCCTCCTGCGCCTGTGCCAGCATTTCCAGGGCGTGGTCCAGATCCACCACCGCAGGCAGTTGTTCCCGCTCCTCCTTCAGCCTCGCCAGCCGGCGTTCCAGCGCTTCCACTTCGGCTTTCTTCTCCCGCTCCAGCGCCTCCGCCCGCTCCAGACGCTCCTCCCACTCTCGGATCTGGCGCTCCCGGTTGGCGCGGCGCGCCGCGGCGCCAACAAAACCGGCAGGCCCTTCCGCACAGCTGTGTCCATGGACGGTGCCGCAGCGAAATCTCCCATCCGGCAGCAGGGCAGTCCCCGCCCGCAGATCGGACCGGGAGATGCCGCACAAGCAGGCAAGGACCGTTTCCCGGAAGCGCGGATCCCCATCCGGGAGCAGGCTGGCTATGGGATCGCCCACCGGCGGTTCCGGAGACAAAAACCGGTCCGGATATTCCCGGAGCAGTTCCCGGATCTCCTCCATATGCTCCTGCGGAACCACCAGCGCGTCCAGGATCCCAGCGTCGGTAAGTTGCGCTTCTAGGAGATCCCGCTCCTGTTGCCCCAGTTCCGGCGCAAAGTCAACGACCTCATAGAATGCCGCATGCGGGATGCCCCGCATCACCAGCTGAATGCGGGTCGCTTGGATCTGATCCCTGCGGGGCGGTACAGGTTCCAGCTGCTCTCGAAGCCGCGTCAAGTTCCTCTGGATCTCGTCCCGTGCCTGAACCAGGTTTTTCAGTTCCATGTCTCCCCTGTTTTTTTCATTCTGAATCTGGCCAAGCCGGTCCAGATAACAGGAGTTGATCGAGTCGTTGACCGCTGTCCAGTCCGCGGGGGAGCGGTACTGCGCAAGCATCCTTTTTAAGCGCATCATGTCTTCCTGGGGAAAGCGGAGCTCCTGATTGCTCTCCTGCCGGCGCGAAAACGCTTCCAGAAGCTGATCCCGCTCCTGATGTTCCTGCTGCTGCGCGTCGCGCAGCGCGCCCTTTGCTTGGACTTCCGCCGTATTTGCCAGATCCAACGCCTGGCAGGCGGCATCATATGTATCTTTGGCCTGGGACAGCTCCCGAAAACACGTCAGCATTTGTCCGATCTGCTTTTTCCTCTGCAGGAGGGCGGCGGACAGGGTCCGGCTGTCGGCCTTTGGGTCCTTTACCCGCAGCGCCTGTACATATTGATCGTGCTCCCCTCCCAGCAACAGAAGCTCATTCTGCTCGTTGAGATCTCGGATCCCAGCGTCCACCCGGTCCCGCGCGTCGGACATCTGGTGCGCCTTCTGCCGCAAGTCCACCTCATTTCGGGAAATGCTGTGCTGGAGGTTTTCTATCTGACGCTCCCCCTTGGCCAGCTGTTCTGCAAACTGCTGGCAGGCAGCCTCTTCCTCCTCCATCCGTTTCCGCTGGGCCTCCAGATCGTCTTCGCCCAGGGCCGCATACTGGGCCTTTGCCTTTCGGAACCGGGCCTCCGCATCTTCCTGCTTCTGGACTTGATCACGGAGCTCCTGCTCCAGTTTTTCCAGATCCATTTTCACACCCTGAAGCTGGTTTTGGAGCTTCAGTGTTTTGGTATGCGCTCTCAGGTAGGCCCGTCCCTTCATGCCCAGCATATACTGATTATAGCGGCTGTACTCATTACGGATGATCGCGGCATCCCGCATGGCCGCCTGAAAATCCCGCAGCGTGTCCTCCAGGGCATCCATGCGCTCCATGGTGCTGACCATGGCGGAGAGATCCTCATCTGTCAACACCTGAAGCGATTCGTTCAAAATTTTCTTCACTTCAGAGGGGCGGAATGCCTCTTTGGACAGCTTTGGCGTGCGCACCTTGATGAGAAGCTGAATCAGCTGTTCATATTGGCGGATATCCCGGAACTGAAACACCCGGTCATTGACCAGCTGCTTATAGGTACCGGGTGCTTCTGCCCAGTTGTTTTCATCGCCAATCAGATTGCGGAGCTTCTGCTTGCTCAGAGGAAGCATCTGACCCCCGATTTTTTCGTAGAGCGAGACGCCGTCTGTCCCAATGCGGCGCCCATCACACAGGCAAAATCCCCAGAAATCGATCCCTTTCCCCTTCTGCGCCCGCATCCCAACGCCGATGGTGAGATATTCTTCTGTATCGGCTTTTTTGAACTCCAAATAGAGGTAGCCGGTGGATTCTTCCCGCTCCCCGTCTCCCAGGAGATAGAACTCCATCTTACGGTCTCTGGAGCCAAAGGGATCCAGGCGTTCCGGGCTTTTATTGCCATCCAGGAGAAATGGTATAAAGCTCTGGGTTGTGATGGATTTTCCGGAGGCGTTATCGCCGCGCAACAGGATATGTCCATCCTTGATTTGGAATTCCTCATGGTCATACAGCCAGAAATTCACAAATCCCAGTTTATTCATCTTCCAGCGGTTCATCCCCATCCTCCTCTCCAGGCCCGCCCTGATACCGGGCGGGATAGTGTCCTGTCCATTTTCCCACAGCGGGGCAGAGCACAACGCCTTCGGCCCGCTCCTCCAAAAGCATCCAGCCCGCCATGTAGGCGGTCAGCTCCTGGACCAGCTTTTCCAGCGGAAGCTCCCGCAGGCGGCGGCCCCACCCATCTCCATACTGCCCACGGCATTGGACCAGTTCGTGCTGAAATTCCCGCCGGGTCAGGAAAACGGTATCATCTTCCCCGCGGGGATAGACGCCCGCCGTGATCTGATCCCGTAGCTGCGCGCACAACAGCAGCGCTGCGTCCGGGATGGCCGCATCACGCGGATGGACCGGTCCAAAGCGGTTTTCCTCATCCAGCACAAAAAACGCGCCGTTTTTGTGGATCTGAAGTTCTCCGCCCAGTGCTTCTCCCAGATACCGGTTCAGCCATGAGCGCTGGTTTTTCACATAGTCGTAATCGCTGTGGTTTTGTTCAGACCAATAGAGCGCCGGCGCCAGCGTCAGCTGCCGGTATACCCGCTGGATCCGTTGACGTCCGCGTTCCGCTTCCTCTCCCTCCCACGAGAAGGCCTCGAAATCCTCAATGGATCTGCACTTCATGATATCACGGCCAAAATGAACGGGGAAGTGGCGGGATAGTCCCGTATTCTCATAAAGGACCTCCTGTGTCTGATCGTTTCCAAATCCCTCGCTTACGCCGTCATAGGCCAAAAGCATCCCGGTCCGCTGTGCGTACTGGAGAACCCGCACCAGGGCTTTTCTATGGGGAAACCGGGTCCAATCCACCGGCTGTACCTCCGCGAGGATCGCTTCCAAAGCTTCGGTCAAAGAGGAGAGCAGGAACTGCTCCCCATCATCCAGATCGGACAAGAAAAGCAGCATACCGCACAGCAGGCAGTAATCCAGCTTTTCCTGAAATTCCTGTATCCCCATCCAGGCCATTGCCTTCGGCGGCACCTTTTCCAGTTTTATCACCGATTCATTGACGATCAGATTCCAGCCTAGCTGTTCGTTCACAAGGCGGCGGTAATTGGGCAGTGCCCGCTTGACAGAAAAATACAATCCCTTGTGATCCGCGCGCGTCACCCAGAACCGGTCCAGCAAATACCGAAACTCATACATATCCATTTCCCTCAAACACCAGCGTACAGTCCGGCATGGTCAGTGTGCCATCCGTACAGATCAGGTCACATGTGTCCTTCCTCCGCTTTTGCAGTGAAAAACGCTGTCCGTACTGCGTGTGCCCGCAACCATCCGGCGCGAGATTCGCCATGGCCACCCACGAGAGAAATACCGTCCGCACTTCAGGCGGGACAGGATCGGGCAAGGCGGAAAAGTCCAGCCTTCCATCCCGAATATACCCCATGACCTTCTCCTGGAGCCGGCGCTCTTCCTCCAGGATCTTCTGCCGCTGCGCCGCTTTTTCCGCGCTTTTATCCGCGAATCCGCTGCGGTCCATGCGGGGCTTATAGGTCCGCACTCTTGGCTGCAGGGCGTAGTCCATGGGCGGTTCTTCATAGGTGCTCAAGTCGATGCGCTCTGTCTCACGCTCTGCGTTTACGGTAAAGTGCCTGCACTGCTGGGCACCGAATACCAGGGCCGAGAGCCTATGCGCGTCCTCGATGGACGCGGCACTTGCAAACAGCGTCATCAGATGGCGCAATTCCGCTTTGTTGCTGACGCCCATGTTCTGCATTTGGACTAGGATCGCCGCGTTTTGAACCACTCTGCGGATCACTTCATTCGTGACATCCATGACCTGTCTGGCTGTTGAATCTTTTCCGGTGAACCAGCCCATCAGCGACTGCCATACGCCCTGCTCCTTCTGCCAGAGTTCTTCCTGCCAGAGAGGGGTCTGCTCAGAGTGCGGGCGTGGAATCTCCAACGCGCTTTGATGGACGAGCGCGAGAATACGGTTGACCTGTTCCCCTGTAAACGATTCCAGCAGCGCGCCGATCTGCGCCGCGCTGCTCTGAAGGTCCTGGATAAAATCCTCCAGGTAGTGGATCAGATGCTGCTTATAGGCAATGAACTCCGCCGATTTCATCTGTTTTTCCGCGTTAGGACCGTAAAATTCCCGCAGGTAATCCTGATGATTCTGGCGAAGACGGCGGAAATCCTCCTGCAGCTCCTGCCACCATTCCCCGATCTCTTTCAGGGACATCCCTTCCAGATGTTCAGCCGTATGCAGAGCCGCCTGGAGACGGCGGAACGCGCTGGAGGAAAGTCCTGTCGTCCGCGTATACAGGTTTTCCAGCGTGATTGTCATACGCTCCACTTCCAACGCGGCTTCCGTCATCATGTACTGAAACTGTCGGTTTTTAAAATCCGTGATCGTGTATGCCTTGTGGGGGTCCTGAATCGGAGTCAGGTTTTTCCATTTTGCCAGCTGATCCAGGTCTGATATGAGCTGCTCCGCAGTATATTCGACGAAAAGAGGATCTTTGTGCAACAGGGTCAAAATGGTGTCCTTATCCAGCTGATAGTGCATTTTTTGATATTCCAGATAGAATGTACGCATGATGGCCCGGTAGGAAATGTAGCTCTCCGCGGACAAATATCTTGTCTGCGGGATGCTCTCTAGCAAATCTGCCTGCAATGCCATCCGCATTCCTCCCATCGTGATACTCGTCATCTGAAACGACGCTTTTAAGAAATATTAAATATAGTATATATGACTCGCCTGTATTTCGCAATCGTGATCGCTCCTGAATGGTATCTCACATGACGAAAACCCGCAGCAACACGGCGATGTCTAACCAACAGCTTCTGCCGCCTCATCAAAACATTTTCCCCTTAACCTGCACTTAATTTTAAGGGAAAGACTTAAAGGCTGAGGGAATTATTTTAACCTGTAATAGCAAGTGTTCTTTCCGGCGCCCTCCCGTTTCAGTTCGCCGGATGCCACCAATTTCCGCAGCGCCCCTTCGATGGAGCTGATACTGAGCGAAGGGCACAATTCCCGAATGTCCTGCTTCGTAAACCGGCCGACCTTCTCCATGGTAGCCCGGCGCACAGTCTCCAGGGCAGGAAGCTTGGTCTCCACCAGAGCAAAACGATCTTCAAAATCCTTGTAGGCGGAAAGAATAGTCCCCAACAGATACTTGATAAACGGCACTACATCTTCGGTGCCTTCGTGCCACCCAATTTGCGCTTGGCTCAGGACATCATAATAGAGGTCCTTATTTTTTGCGATCTTGGCCTCCAGCGAGATATATTTGCCTACATAGAACCCGCTGCGGTAGAGCAGCAGTGTGGTCAGCAGGCGGCTCATTCTGCCGTTTCCGTCATTGAAGGGGTGAATGCAGAGAAAGTCGTGGATAAACACGGGAATGACGATTAGCGGCTCCACTTCCATGTTCCCAATGACCCGGTTGTATTCCTCACAGATTCTGTCTAGGGCCTCCGGCGTTTCATAGGGGGCCAGGGGCGTGAACAAGGTCTCCACATGGCCGTCGGGATAGGTGGCACTGATGTAATTCTGTACGCTTTTGGTCCTACCCGACATAGGATTGTTCATGTGGCTGTAGAGGATCTTGTGGAGCTGCAGGATATAGTTCCGGGTAATGGGGATGGCGTCGAAGTTCTCATGAATGAGGTTCAGCACGTCTCGATAACCTGCAATCTCCTGCTCGTCCCGGTTTCTCGGCGTCGTTTTCTCCTCCACAAGCTGTCGGATACGGGTGTTTGTGGTCACGATGCCCTCAATGGCATTGGATGCCTCGGTGCTCTGCACCTTTGCGATCTCCACCAGTTTCTCCAATTCCTCTGGCCGCTGTTTCAGGCACAGTTCCTGCTTTCCGGCTTCTTTATAGATTGCCGCGACCAGACCCAGGATCTCCGAGTCCCACTTCTGCTCCCGGATCGCAGAGTAGTTAAATGTACGCATACCCTTATCCTCCCTTAATTCCCTTAAATTTTACCATAGAATAAGGGAAAGTTCAACTCTAGGAGAAAACTTTCCCTTATCATTATATCAATTTTAAGGGATACTATACGTCTATAAGGGAAATCACTTCTGTTTCCGCCATAGATTTTCTCCCACAGCGTTTCTTATGTCCCATAGTCTTTTTGACTTAGCGATTATACTCGCTTCTCCTCCGCCGCGATCTTCCGATGGAGGTTCAGCAACGCCTGCTTCATCTGCTCTCCGGTCAATTTCCCTCGGACCCACTTCTCTGACAGGAACTTTGCATCCGCAGAAACCGGTACACCCTTGATCGCGTTGATCGCATCTGCGGTTTTGACGGCCGCAAGCCTTTTATGGAAATTCTCTCTCATTGTTTGTTCAACTCCATATCGTAATAGCAGAACGGGACCGCCAGCGTACCGGCGGTCCCGTGTCTTTTCATCAAAGGTTTTCAAATTGTAGTAAAATTGTTGTAACTGTAGTAAACCCGACTACTCAAAAACCTAGATTTTATGCGGGTTTGCGGGCCGTCCGTCAGTCCAAAGGCTTCATCGTCGGGATGTGAAGGCAGCATTCCCATATCTTCTTATATCCTGTTGAAGCCGTTGCGACACAACGTGTCTTAAAACCTGTAGTACACATAAAACCTTATAAGCTAACGTAACTCCACTCTGAAAAGGTGTAAAACCAGGTGTAAATTCGATTAACTGATTTTGACCTTTCCCTCAAGGTTCGCAAAGCTTTCTTTCTTCTTTTCTTTTGTCGCCTCATTATAAATATCCATCGTTGTTGAAATGTCGGCATGCCCCATAATCTCCTGTATGACCTTTAAGTTGGTCTCATTCTCGCAGAAGCGTGTGCAGAATGTATGCCTAAGATTATGAACTGTAAAATGAGGGAGAAGTTCAGGTTGGCGCTTTTCTTTTTTTGCGGATGCTCTAAATGTTGGTTCGCTATTTTCTCGTTTCTCGCCGTAACAGCAGCGCCCAACGCATCCATATCGCCGGCAGCAGCATAACGAATCATCAGTGACATATAGTCCACATTATTGTCGTACCCTACCGAAACGATTTCTTCTTCATTTGTCTTTTCGCCAGCGTCTGCAATCACACATCCACTTGACATGAAACACATCAGTACGCATAGCGCTAAGATAGTGAATAATTTCCGCATTGTTTTACCTCTCTGCTGTCTGTGAAAAAAGCTCGGAGCCATAACAGCTCCGGGCTTTACCACAGTATGTTAACCGTCATCAAGCACCGTTTCTTCTAAACCCTTCGAGGAACTCATCCATAAGGCGTGTGTCTCCGGCGCTTAATTCTTCTTCTCTTTTCGCTTTACGCTTTGGTCTCTTTGGTTCTACAAATGCCTGCTCTGCTGTACTATAGTAATAGCTGTATGGCATTCTGAACCACCATGTATTATCGTTACCGATATCTGTGGTTGCTCGAATGGTCTCATAGCTTATGTCGTCCCACCGTACATTGGAATATGCAGATGCGAAATCATTTAGCGTAATGGTTGCAGTATCTGCTGCTGTCGCAACTGTATCTGCCATAGTCGCGATAGTATCCATCGCTGCATCATAATGTACTTCTGTAGCAGTTGCTGCAACGTTTTCACCAAAGTTAACCGTGAGCCCCATATCTGAAAACCGAATTGGTGATGTGCTTTCCAGCCGGTACAGCCGATTATCTTCGTCTACGATAATCACATCATTGAGCTGCATCCCATCATGGTAATGCATACCCATGATAGCTGGAACAATAAATTCACCCTCGACCTGTTCATTGATGACACCAACACGATATCCAAACAACATTTCTACACCACCATTCGTTGTGGTGTATTCCGTGTTCATGTTTCTGATAACTTCATACCGCATTTCCCTGCTCATCACAATTACAATACGGTCTCGCTCTTGAGAAATAGCTTCAAATCGCGCTACGTTATTGAACACGTCATTTATAATTGCATCCAGTCGAGTTCTGTCCATCAATCGCTCATCTCCTCAATCGGTGAGACATTACACTCGTCCACAATCTCATCAAAACAGTCTGAGCACAGACGCAAATGGACGTCGTCTCCATCATGGACACTCCCGTATCCAATTTTCCTATGTATAGAAAAGTCGTTCTGCAAATCAAAGAAATCCAGTTCTTTGCCGCAGAGATTACAAATCGGGTTTCCCGTCAAGTTATGCACACTCCTTTTATTCATAAAACTCACGTTTTATATGATGTTGAATTGTTTGAGAAGCATGATATTAAGAACCCCACATGGGAATCACCTCCATCAAAATACTTTGCTGTAAGCAGTCAGTTTGAAATACTGACCGTCACGCTCATATCCTTTGCAGTAGATGATGTCACCAGACTTGATTGGGTCTTTATCGTATACATTTAACGAGTGCTCGACAAGGCCACCTTCATATGAACCATGATACTTTGTTGACGCAGGAGCAACAAAGAAATCAGAATCCTCAAGCCATTCAAGCAGCTCGTTTGCCCCATCACGACTTACTTTGTCTTTGAAGATTGAAATAAAACGCTCCCTTTTTTCTTCCAATAGTATTCCTCCTTACTCAACACATAAAAGTGCAGAAAAGTTACTCATGATTTTTCGGTTCTTGGCATACGTCGAATCCAATCCAGAACGGGTTTCGTTCAGGCGCTGCAGATATGTATCGATTTCTCCAATCGTAGACTCGATATTCTTATTAACCGAGTCCAGATTTTCGATGGTCTGCTGAACCATCTGCACTGCGCTCGCTGATTCGCTCATGAGCTCTGCGAGTCTTTGCTCCTTCTCCTGCAGGAGGTCTAATGTCTTCTGTCGATTGAACACCATGATTTACACCCTTCTTTTCAATATATTTACAAGGCGCTTCGGCCATTGTAGTTTATTTAATTATGTTGATATGGTGATAAAAAGAGCCCAAAATTGGGTTCCTTTTATCGCTATATCAGCAACTACTCTTGGATTGCAGTGACAACCCCGTCATCTAAATATATATACTTTGTTTTAGAATCAGTTCTGTATACCCACTGTTCGGACACTCCATACTGCGTAGTTCGTTTATTGATTTCTGTGGGCTCTCCCCAAGTAGATTCCAATACTTGCTCTGATGTCATTCCGATATATGGGTCGTCTGGCGTATGCGATGCCGGTGGATTCTGTTCGCTTGCATTTGGATTTCCACTGTCGTATACTTTTCTGTTATCTCCGTTCCAAGAGATTGCTGCAGTCCCATATCTTCTTGACAGATTAAAATCAAAGTCAGTTTTTCCAGAGTAACTCGTTATACCTCCGGAATCATATAGCTCAGGGTCTCCGAAAACCTCTTCAAGTTTCCCGCTAACATCATCAAAATCATCAATGAGGTTGTCTTTATTGTCAAACGTAAGGACTGCACGGATTATTGTTTTACCGTCCCATCCTACTCCAATTTCTACTGTACCGCTGTGGCCGTATAATGAACTTTCCCCGCCGTCGTATTCTTCAAGCCCAGCTTCCATTCCAAAGATAGAAATATCTTTCCCAATATAATTTTGAAATTCCAAAAAATCTTCCGGGGTATCCAATACGACGCTGTTCTCTGCAGAAGATGAGATGGTATCGGATGCAACTTCTGGCTTATCAAAAAGAGAGCCTCCATCTCCCTCAGAACCTTTTGACGAATCACCACATGATGTTAAACATACGGCTACACAAACCATTCCTACTAATATGGTGCACACACGTCTTATCTTCGATTTTTTCTCCAACGGATGTTCACCACCTTAAATAGAAAACGCTAATTTCCAGCGTTCATAGTCTTCCATGTAGTCCTTTTCGATTCTGTTTTGCTTGTGTTCAAGCTTCTCGCGTCCCTTTAAGGAATACGTCTTCCCATCCATAACACGGAGTGCTGCCTCCGAAAAATTAGGAGATATGCCGGCACGCTCCATCTCATATACCCTATAGAACAATCCTGACATTCTAACCCTATAGAAGCTTAGCTGAAGGTCTGTTTTGCCTTCTTCAATCGCCTTGATGTTTCTCTTCGACAATGTCGCACGCATCGTGAATGTTTTGGTCGCAGCCTTTATCCCTCTCATTATAGTATCGCCTTGAACCCTGTTCCGTCGTATATCCTTAGAATAATTTGGGTGTTTGTAGACGAAGCTGTCTAACATCACTGCATTACGAAACGCAGGAACTGCCTCCCTGTAAATAGGGATACTCGTTGACTTATACTGGATGTACATCCTTTGGAAATTTACATCGCTTTTTCTTATGGCAATAGTGTCTTCTTCGTCTATTCCTCCATATGCCATCCAGAAATAACAACGGTAGATGTTATCGATTGTTTCTTTGGATTCTGGGTCAAATATGGAATCCATGAAACGCTGTAGGTGAAGCGGGCTCGATACCATTTGGTGCTTTACTTTATCCAGGCCGACTGCTTCGATGTGCATCATCCCGTCGCAAGCCCCAGGAACCTTCATGGCGATGCACCACTTCACATATTCCTTTAGGATAATCAGCGTCATCCACCTGCTCTTGGAGCGCAAGCCTACAATATCATCTATCATAGGCTGTAACTCTTCGGCACTCCGAGTACACAGGTCTGCATTCCATCCAATCTCATGCTTCTCCGCCGCATTAAACATGGTTGCGGCAACGTTTGCCGTATTCAGACTGCCTGTGTAATCCCTTATAAATCTTTTCTTAAGCTCTTCGTTGTACATTGCGAAACCTCCTACGTCTATGTAGTGTCACGCCAATGCAACGGCGTTCAGCTCTACGGCTTTAGACCACGCAGAAACCAAAGTTACAACATCCAGATATGAGATGGCTGCTGTTGCCAGAAGATTCGCCGCAGCAACCTCACGCATGGTGCTATCGGTAAGCCGACCGATATACCTACCTACATTTTCTTTGGACATTCTCTGCGGATTCTCACACAATACCATACTGTCCTTCTTCAGGCCATTATCGGATGCCTTCACGAGAACATGTGTCGGCTGGCCAACTTTTTTTATCGAGCTTGTAAGAGGGAGAGCAATGATATTGGGGCTGAATGAGTTCCCGACATTGTTCTGAAACACTAATCCGGGGCGCCATCCAACTTGCTCGCTACCGCTTCCACTGAACTTCATAAGGTACACTTCCCCGATTTGCGGGGTTCTCTCGATTCTCTGATTATTCACCGCCATATCTCCTTCAATCCAATTATGTTGATATCTGGAGTATAGCATGGTTTCACCATCATGTCAACTCAATTAAATGAACAACAAGAAAAAATATTAACTTACTACGAGCGTATATGTAATGTCATAGTCGTCGGTATTAAAGTCTCCACAAAACAGCGTGAACACATCCCCAAGCACTGATGAATCAGTATCAATCTCAACGGACTTTACACGGTCAAACGACATCGTATTACCGGATGACTTCAGGCATATCATGTTTGGATTTTCAAAAATCAACATAACTGGGAAGGACATTTTTAGTTTACATGGGTCTGAAGCTCTGTACCAATCCTGATTTTCTGTCTGATAACAAATGCAACTTGGTTTGTGTTTTTCATAATACGATTTTAGCTCTCTTACTGATATCTTCTTTTTCATCCTGCAGCAAAAAACCTCCATTGATTTACGCGGAATACGGTGGTATACTACAGGAAGGAATGCCGTGAGTGGTGTCACTGCACTCCTCACCTGTAGCAATACAGGTGCAAATTGTGCGTCGTGTCTTGTGTTCATTGCGGCGCACACCGTCCGGGCAGTCCGTCTTTACGGCGGGCTGCCTTTTCTTTTCTGTTGACAGAAACAAGAGTTTGTGTTATCCTACGATTGATAACAGTTGTTGTGCTGTTAATGCTACCACAAACAACAAGCGGTGTCAACAGCAAACACCGCACATTTTTTCTGGAGGGCTAAAACGTGGACTTCGGTCTTAGATTAAAAAATTACCGTTCGAAAAGAAAAATGACTCAACATGAGTTAGCCTCGGCGGTTGGAGTATCAACTGTTTGTATTGGAAATTGGGAGCGAGGCGCAAGAAAACCAACATTGGATATGCTTATTTCGTTGAGTTCTGTATTGAATATCTCGATAGATTCACTTGTTGGTGTTAGTGTAAGCAACGTTGAGCAGCCAATTCTATCTGTTGATGAGATGGCACTCTTAAATAACTACAAAGAACTTGATGCCTATGGCAAAAAAGCAGTAGATACGATATGCCTACTCGAAAAAAAGAGAGTTGATGCCGAGAGAGCGAAGCCGTATAAAAAAGTTATCGCGTTCCAAAAAAGCGAGAGATATATACCGCACTATACAACACCGTCTGCTGCAGGATTTAATGTCCCACTTGATGGAGCGGATTTCGAGATGATGCTTGTTGACGAATCAGTCCCGGATGATGCGGATTTCTCCGTAGATATCCAGGGAGATAGCATGTATCCGTATATCAACGATGGAGATATGGTGTATGTAAAGAAAGACGCAGAATTACAAGTTGGTGATGTTGGTATATTCTGTGTGGATGGGGCAATGTACTGTAAACAATATTATATTGACGACAATAACAACCTTATCCTTGTATCAGCAAATCCAAATCGTCGCAACTCAAACGTATTTGTTTCTTTTGATAGCGGCAGCAACGTAAAAGCGCTTGGCAAAGTCTTGCTCGGAAAGCATATTGAACTCCCTGATTATCTCTTTGAAGATGAGTGAATAACAACGGGGCGCACCAGCGCCCCGTTTATCTTTTCAAAAAGATGTTTCCATTTGTGGTTGAAATTCTTGAAGATTTGTTTTCGATTCTCCGCTTCCCAAGCATTGACGTTCATAGGGAGAACCATTCCATGCGTATCCAAATGGAATTCCTGCGTTTGTTTTAAGAATTACTAACTTGGCATCTCTATGATGCTTATACAAAGCATTTTGTAGCCACATCATGAAGCCATACTGTTCCATTTCTGTGTCTAAATCACGAGAGTATCCCTTTCCTTTCCCCTTCCCGCCTTGTTTATATCCAATCCAATACCCAAGCTCCGCAGCTCTTCTGCTTACCTTACCTCTGTTGGCCAAAAATATATCGAGCTTATCTTGGTATGTTAAGCTATTGTGGCTTCGCTTTTGATATTTCATCTCTGAAACCGCTTGCTTAATCTCTTGGTCTACGTTGTAAGCATTTTGAGGGTTTTCTATAAAAGTACGAGCTTCTTTTTCGAGTTGCAAGTCCGTATAGGCCGCACGAAAATTTTCTCTTTTGCCCCATTCCTCGTCTGTCTTTCTTACAGCATTTGCCTTCTTCGAGCTATCTACTCTTTTGATGGTAAGAAGAATCGCACTAAGAATAATAGCCATCAAAAGCGCCACATTGCCACACCACCTTTATCTAATCGCTATTGAAATACATTCTTTTGCTTCATCAATTTTCTCAAGCGCATCGCTCAGATTCTCTACAGCATTTTCCATGCACTCAAATCTATCCGTATTCTGTAAATTCTCTGGATAATTGTCAAGACAATCCTGTTCTTTATCATATACGGAGTCAATTATCGATGCAGCGCTGTTTATCATAGTTAATGCGCTCCGGAGCTGTCCTCTTCTTTTCTCATTCATTCGTTCTCTCCCACATCGTGTCAAGATTTAACGAGATACAAACGTTCCCATTCTTAGATTTAGAAAATGAGAATGAATCAAACATTTGGATTGTCTGAAAGAAGGTATGCTCTCTTCCGTGCTGCATAACCACCTCATCACAGACAATTTCGATAGACACTCTTTTTTCGGGAACGTCATATACATTTACCTCTATACTGAGGCAATCAAGTTCTTCAAACAGTTTATCTACGCAATCACAAACTTCAGGCAATTTTTCGTAGAAACTCCTGTTCAATGCATATTGGCTACCATATTGTTTGGTAGCCTCCAGTACAACCTCGTCAACAGCATCAAAGCATCCGATATACTCCATGCCATACCTCCTTTAGTCGATAGCTTTCGTCAAGCCATGAAATGTAAAAGTAAGCCGAACCCTATTCTTTGCAAGCGGGTATACTTCTGTGTTGCTCGCAAATTCTGCCACACGTGCGAACCACTCAGGGTTGTAAAACTCTATTGATTTCCCTTCGACAGAAACGCTCCCCATTGTCTTAAATGGTTCATTAAGTTTATATGACACGACTGCGTCGCTGCCTCTGGTAAGATACTTCAACATAGAGTATGCGAATTGGATTTGCTTATACTTTTGTAAATCAAGCATTGTTGTTTTCTCTTCATCATATCCGCTCCCTTCTGTGGATTGTTACAGTCGGTGGGTTGCTTTTAGCGTTCTATTGTGTAAAGCGGAACTATACCGGAGCGCTGCCGTGGATTGGGGCAATGGTTGGATTGCCGTGGTCGGCACATGGCGTGGTATGCGCATTTTATTTGAACCTGTGTAAATCTGACCATTCTGCTGGTGGTATCACATTCGAAAGCGCAAAGGCAAAAGGCTTCGTCGAAGACCCAAGCTGGGAGAGTCCAGCAATCTAAGGTGAAGGGCGGCACCTGAAATCCGCCCCACTATCTTTTAGAGAGGAGTTTGCATATGGAATTTATTGTGGAGAATTGGTATGTAATTGTTACTGGCATTGTGTTTATCGTTGGCGGCGTTATGGCTGTCCTGCGTTGGCGCAACCTGTCCACCGACAAGAAGTACGAGCAGATTCGTGGATGGCTTCTGCAGGCTGTTCTTGGCGCTGAGCGCGAGTTCGGTTCCGGTACAGGCAAACTGAAGCTGTCATCCGTTTACGACAAGTTTTGCGAGCGTTTCCCTTGGTTGGCAAAGGTCTTGCCATTTGAAACCTTTAGCAAATACGTTGATGACGCCCTCAGCGAAATGAAAGACGTGTTGAAACAGAACTCTGCTATTGCCTCCATAGTGGAGCCGAAGGAAGGGGAAAAATAATCATCCGAGGAGGTTTCTCTTATGACCGAGCAAGAGACTGTACTGTTGATTGAGACTGAGCAGCGATGCAAGTCCAATACACACAGAATTGACAAATTAGAAGGTGAGCTGAAGGAAATCCAGAGTGAGCAGAAGGCTATCTATAAAATCGCTACTTCCGTTGAGCTCATTGCACAGCGTGTCAGTAATATCGAGGACAAGGTGGATGACACCAATCGTAAGGTAGATGCGCAAGCAAAAGCATGGCAGGAGACCGAACGTAAATTGTCTGAGAAGGTTAATGAAACCGAGAACAAACCGTATAAGCAAATCGCCAACAATGTCAACACTGTCAAGGTTGCAATCATTACTTGCATCTCTACCTTGCTTGTATCTGGCATCATTGGCGCAATCATCGCATTTGGAAAATAATATCTAAGAATATTTTGTGGGTGTAAATATTCTATGAGCAGGCTGCAGCAGGACTGTCAGCCGTAGCGTTGAAGCAAGTGATGGGGTCAGCATCCGTACACTTGCGGAGCTTGACTAAGGGTTATGCGGTTCCCACAGGCTGACGTAGGAGAAATCCGAAAGAAAACGCTAACAGAAAATTCATTTGACAAATACCGTTGAAGTAGTCTATAATAATAACACAGAGAGCGCCTGCTGCTAACAAGCGCCCCCTGCGGTGGAAACCCAGACGGTTGCCACAAACATACATTCTTACTGGGAAGAGGGTTTAACCCTCAAACGACAGTGAGCCGCTCTGCTTGCGACAGACGGCTCACTTCTTTCTGTTACGGAACTTGTCCCATGCTTGGATAAGAATCCAGCAGATAGACGCAATCCAAAAAACTTCTTGAAGAGTTATGTATGGTCACCTCCCTGAGAAAAATTTCCCGCGAGGGCTACATACACGCCTCCATTCCGCACTCGCGGGATGACAGGCAACCGTCTTTTTAACCGTACACCGTCTACAAAGGAGATGGGCTATGACTGAACCCGGAAACTCGACGCGGACGGTGGATTCCACAAAAGCCATTATAAAGGACTTCGGTGTAAATGTCAAATAGACAAGATATATGAGAGCTGCTGTTGAAGCACGCTCTCATTTTTTTGTGCGTTGTCACGAATACTATATATTTTTCGGGACAGATTTTGCTAAAAAGAAAAGGGCAGGAATGGGATTTTGATTTCCCAAACCCGCCCTTATTTTTTACGCTGATATATGTATGATGGCTAAAGAAAGCACCCCGTCTTTGACGGGGCACTCCTTAGTAGCCATGTTGAATTCAAAGTGAATTGGTGTAAAAGTGGTGTCAAACCAGAGGTTGCATCACCTGTAACCGTTGTGCCACAACGCTTTCTTAGCTCTGGGGCTTCATTGTCGGGAACAGGATCACGTCCCGGATGGAGTCGGAGTTGGTGAGCATCATGACACAGCGGTCGATGCCGATGCCCATGCCGCCCGTGGGGGGCAGGCCGTACTCCAGGGCGTTGATGAAGTCCTCGTCCATCATGCCAGCCTCGTCGTTGCCCATCTCCCGCAGGGCCAGCTCGTGCTCGAAGCGGCCGCGCTGGTCGATGGGGTCGTTGAGCTCGGAGAAGGCGTTGGCGAACTCACAGTGGTTGATGAACAGCTCAAACCGCTCGGTGAGCCGGGGATCCTTGGGGGAGCGCTTGGTCAGCGGGGAGACCTCCACCGGGTACATGGTGATGAAGGTGGGCTGCACCAGCTTCTCCTCCACCCGCTGGTCAAAGGCCTCGTACAGGGCGGTGCCCCAGGTGCGCTCACAGCCCTCCATGTCGATGCCCTTGGCCTCCACGGCCCTGCAGGCCTCCTCGTCATCGGAGATGGCATCGAAGTCCACGCCCACATACTGCTTGACGGCGTCGATCATGGTCAGGCGGGGCCAGCCGGGGGTCAGGTCGATGTCCACGCCCAGCCAGTTCACCTGGTAGGAGCCCAGGATGTCCTTGGCGGCGGTGGACAGGATGCCCTCGGCGATGTCCATCATGTCGTGGAAGTCGGCATAGGCCTCATACAGCTCGATGGTGGTGAACTCCGGGTTGTGCTTGGGATCCATGCCCTCGTTGCGGAAGATGCGGCCGATCTCATACACCCGCTCAAAGCCGCCCACAGTGAGCCGCTTCAGGTTCAGCTCGGTGGCGATGCGCATATACATGTCGATGTCCAGGGTGTTGTGGTGGGTGATGAAGGGCCGGGCGGTGGCGCCGCCGGAGATGGTGTTGAGGACGGGGGTCTCCACCTCCAGGTAGTCCCGGTCGTCCAGATACTTGCGCACGTGCTTGATGAAGGCGGTGCGGATCTGGAAGGTGCGGCGCACGTCCTCGTTCATGATCAGATCCACGTACCGCTGGCGGTAGCGCATCTCCTTGTCGGTCAGGCCGTGGAACTTCTCGGGCAGGGGCTGAAGAGACTTGGAGAGAAGAGTCACCTTGTGGGCCTTGACGGAGATCTCACCCCGCTTGGTCTTGAAGACCTCGCCTTCCACGCCCACGATGTCGCCGATGTCGGTCTTCTTGAACTTGGCGAAGGCCTCCTCGCCCAGCTCGTCGATGCGGACGTAGATCTGGATGCGCCCCTTCACGTCCTGCAGATCACAGAAGATGGCCTTGCCCATGCCCCGCTTGGACATGATGCGGCCGGCGATGGAGGTCTCGGTGCCCTCCAGGGCCTCGAAGTTCTCCTTGATGTCGGCGGAGTGGTGCTTCACCACGTATTTGGTGATCTGGAAGGGATCCTGGCCGGCATCCTGGAGCTCCTTGAGCTTGGCGCGGCGAATCAGGCGCTGTTCGGACAGGGAGGGCTGCTCCTCAGGCTGGTTGACACTTCTCTCTTCAGTACTCATTGTTCTGGCTCCTTACTTTTGAATCTCTAGGATACGGTATCGCAAAACACCGGCCGGTGCCTCCACCTGCACCTCGTCGCCGATGGCCTTGCCCAACAGGGCTTTCCCAAAGGGGGAGTCCTCGGAAATCCGGCCGTTCATGGGGTCGGCCTCCTGAGAGCCCACCACCTGGTAGGTCTCCTCCTCCTCAAACTCCAGATCCATCACCTTGACCGTGGAGCCCAGGCGGACGGAGTTGGGGTCGGACTCATGCTCCTCAATGACCACATAGTTGGACAGGATGTTCTCCACCTCCGCAATGCGGGAGTAGAGCTTGCCCTGCTCGTTCTTGGCCTCGTCGTACTCGCTGTTCTCGGACAGATCTCCGAAGGAGCGGGCCTCCTTGATCTGGTCGGCCACTTCCTTCTCACGGACGGTTTTCAGGTAGTTGAGCTCCTGCTTGAGCTCCTCCAAGCGCTCCGCGCTCAGCTTGAATTCTTTCGCCATGGTTGTCTGCGCACACCTTTCCTTTTTGCTTCCCGTTCTCTATTTCACGGGCCCGCCCGGGCCCGTCCAATCGTCACAATAGAAACAATCCGCCACGTTAATACGATATTATAGGTAGTTTCCATCCTCCTGTCAAGTCAATTCTTTGCCGTCACGCGGGGAAAATCCGGATCTGCTCCGGGCGCAGGCGGCCGCACTCCCACAGCAGGGTCAGCAGCGG
>ULNP01046664.1_pt1 | contig 24251 bp, 25 predicted proteins | sample 1951941 | NCBI WGS metagenome assembly ULNP01 (sample SAMEA4835579, study PRJEB28245) | human gut metagenome | biome: gut microbiome; material: fecal sample | place: Denmark | collected 2008
AAGTAACTTATACCTCTCTTGATACTTATACTGTTTTACCAAATATTTATAAAACAATATTTTTATCATCTGACTTTTTAACATTAGCAGGTATTTTATCAGTATCAGATTCATTTAATACAGAAGAATGTGTTACTGTTAAGGATTCATTTACATATGTTTCTTCATTATTAACAAAAAATTTATTAAGTATTAATTTAATGAATAACTTTTTTAAAGATTTTGATGAAAAAATAAAAAAGGATAAAAATGACAATAGCAACCAATCAAGTAATTGTTTATCAAGATTTATTAGATTTTGTTTTAACAAATCTTAAAGCAAAATGCTCAAATATTGATACTTTTGCAAGTAATGTTCCTGTTTCTTTACGAAATGGTTCAAGTTATGTATTAGCTTCTACTCCTGGCGGAAATGGAACAGTAACAGCAACTGGTACAGTTAATGATAGTTTATTAGTAACTGTTCCTACTGCAACAGTTGAACAACAATTGAATGATTTTTTAATTGCCAGAGGAATTAAAAACAAACCTGATAGAGTAGTTGCTTTTAAAGATATTATGAATTTTTATAATAATATTGCGTCATTTTTGGCTACAAAATTAATGTTTGTAAGTAATAGTTTTGGTAGTGGAACATTTATTTTTTATAATAGTGCAAATAATTCATATCCATCTGTAAATTTAAATGTATCAGATATTAATTTTACTAATCCTGAAATTAAAACAAGCATTACAGATTTAATGAATGCAATTAATAATGTTTCAAATACTCACTATGCAGCAACAACTATTGTTTATACGTGTTCATCAAGTAGTTCATCAAGTTGTTCTTCATCAAGTAGTTCATCAAGTTGTTCTTCATCAAGTTCAATGTTTATTGCATATATGGATATATAATGGCTTTACAAAATATTACATACAACGAAATAGTTGAAACAGTTAAAAATTATATTAAAACAAATTGTATGAATATTGCAAATTTTGGAGCAATTCCAGCTGCCTTTAAAGCAGGTTATACATTATCAGGAAATATTAGTTCTTCAGGTGATAGATATACTTCTAAATATGTTGTAACAATTACAAGAGCTGTTACACAGGTTGCATCAAGTGTTGTTGATACAGATATGAATAATTTTTTAACAACAATTAATGTAACTAATAAATTAAATAATAATATTCCTGCAAGTGAATTTATTAATTTTATTAATGATATAGTTAGTTTTTGTTCAACAAAATTATGTTTTGCAACAAGTCAATATAATGGAAATAGATATTTAATTTATTATACAGCTAATACTTCATATTCTTCAATTGTTTCAATTAATACAAATGAAAGTAATAAAATTGTTCAAGCTAATGATGTTAATTCAATATTAAATATGCTTTTAAATATTATTAAACAAAATATCAGAAATGTCCCTTGTACATATAATATTGCATTATCATAATTTAATTGATATACTTTTCTTTAATAAAAATATTGAAGGAAACATATTATGAATTGTAAACCTGTTTATGAATTTTTATTATGGGATAATTGTAATAATCATTGTAAATTTTGCTGGCAACGAGAAAATCCTCGCTTATTTAATAAATCTCAACGAGAAATCATTTTAAATAATGTAATTAAATTTATTAATAGTAATAAATTTAAAAAAGATAGTCATATTCTCATTGTTGGCGGAGAAATTTTTGATAATCCATCTGATTTTGAATTATTAGATACATTTTTTTGCCAAATACTTGAATTTATGATTAATGGAACAATTGATTTATTATATATCAATACAAATCTAATATATAAAGATTTAACAGGTATTATTCGTTTAATTAAACGAATAGAAACATTAAATTTATTTGATAGATTAAGATTTACAACATCCTTTGATATAGAAGGAAGATTTAAATCAGAAAATGATAAACAATTAATGTTATCTAATTTAAAACTTTTAACAGGAATTTATGATAAATTGCAAGTTGTTACAAATATCATTTTAACTAAACCTATGTGTCAAGCAATTATTAATGATAAATTTAGTGTTGGACAATTTATGGAAAAATATAAATGCTGGGTTAATCTAATTCCATATATTGTTTTAGATAATAATTTAACAGCGGATAGAGAAGAAATATTTTCAACATTACAAAAAGTAGATGAAGAAAATAATGGCTATTTACAAAAATATATTACAAATTTAGATTTAGCACAAGATAAGTTATTATATATGTATAAAGATAATAAATTTCAATTTTGTAGTTGTGAAAATTCTGAATGTGGACATTCAATAAACTTTAAGAAATATTCAGATACTAATGATTGTTATATTTGTGATTTAAAGGAATTATTCAATGAAAAAATTTAAAAATAAAAATCGTTTTATTCAATTTGAATTATGGAAAGACTGTAGTTTAGGTTGTAAATTTTGTTTTAATAAAAAACAAAAAGATGTTAATAAAATTGAATCTTTACAATTTGTTTTAAATAAATTAGATGATTCCGAAATGTTAGATTATAATGAAATTGGTTTTATTGGCGGAGAATTTTTTAATAATGAATTAAAAGATAATGATGTTAAACAACTTTTTTATAATTTATTTAAAAAACTTTCTACAATGCATTTTGAAAAAATATATATTACAGGAGCATTAATGTATGATATGCAACAATATCTTATCCCTTTTTTAAATTATTTAAAAAAATTAAAAATATTAGAAAAAGTTTTATTATGCACATCATATGATTTAAAATATCGTTTTTATACAAAAGAAAGAGAAGATTTATGGAAAAATAATATGTTAACACTTCATAAATTATATCCAGAATTAAAATTACATACTGAAACAGTTATTACTCAATATTTTATTGATGCAGTTTTAAATGATGATTTTAGTATAACTGAATTTTGTAATACATATCATACCAGATTAGATTATATTGAACCAACATCAGGATTATATTATAAAGATAAGCAAGAATGTATGAAAGATATTCCTGATTTTTTTCCAACAAAAGATAGTTTTATTGATTTTATGATGAAAACAGGTGTAGAATCAAATGAAATAGATTTAAAAACATTTTTATCTATGGAAATACGTTCAAATAAATTATATTATTTAGATGAAGGTATAAGATGTGTTTCAGCAAATAGACGTGAAAATGATGGAATGATTGTTCCAAAAGATAGTTCTATTAAATATGAAATTGGGTTTGCAGATTCTGATGATAATATGCCAGAATTAGTTAGAGATTTTTGTTTAACAGTAGGATAATATTATGAATTTAATAGATTGGTGGATTAATTTAAATCCTTTAAATTATAAAGAAGAATTAGCATTATTATCTACACGAAATGATGAATATACTGGTAATGAAACAGATTTACCAAGTAATGAGGAATTTTTTAATCGTTTGCCAATGTGTAATTTATCTAAACCATATAGTGTACGTGTTGATAAATGTGCAACAACTTTAATTCAAGGTTTATTTGATACTTATATTGATGATGATACACTTGTTATATATACTGAAAATGAACATTATAAAATTAAAGAAATTCTTAATACGTTTAAAAATAGATTAGTATTAAGTTATGATGATATTCTTAAATTAAATATGTCTAAAATAGCTTCAAGTCTATCTAAATTTAAAAAAGTATTTGTATACATTATTGGGACACAATTATCTAGTGGAGAAATTACACCTCAATATTTTTTTATTAAATTAAAAGAATTATTAAATACTTATAAATGCCATTATAAATTAGTTTTAGATGACGTACACGGAATGTATTTTGTTCCTCGTGATTATAGTTTATTTGATTATATTATTGGTACAACTCACGCTTTAATTCCAACATATCATATGGGAATTTTAATTGGTAAAGAAAATATGAATAAGTTTGGTAAAAATGGTTATCATTGGATAATTGATTATTTTGAAGCATTAGATGTATTATTAAGTAGAAAAGAAAAAATTTATCAATTTAATTATGTATTAGAGCAAAGTTTAGCTGATATTTTAGCAAAAGGGAAATGTCATTTATTAACTCAAAAAGCTCCTCATTTATTTGCTATTAAAACAGACCAAATAAACTTTAATCAAGAATTTAAAAATGAAATGGATGAATATGGAATACGTTTAGAAGGAGTAAATAATGAATTAAAATATATTCTTCTTAGAGTATCACAATTTATTATTAATCCTCAAAATTTAAAAGAAGGTATAGAAACTTTAAAAATAGCATTAGATTATATGTATGAATAGGAAAAAAATTATGAATTTTATTTTACCATCAGAATATATAGATTTTATTAATAAAAATTCTCTTAAAGATGTTTCTAATATAATTTATGAAAAACATCATATATTACCATTATCTTTGGGTGGTTTAAATAATTCAGAAAACATTTGTTATTTAACAGTTTATAATCATTTTTTAGCTCATTTATTGCTTGCTAAACTAACTAATAATTCTACTTGTTGGGGAATTGTTCATATGATGATTTATACACGCAATTGTTCATTAAATGAATTAGATGGATTAGTTTATGAAGAAATTAGAAAAAAATATAGAGAAAAAGTAAGTATTTGTATGAAACGATTATGGAAAAATAAATCGTATCGTCAAAAAAGAATTGATTTTATGAAAAATTTGTGGAAAGATAAAGATTATAGAAAAAATCATAATGATAAAATGCAACAATATTATAATAATCCTGAATATATTAAAAATTTATCATTAAAATCTAAAGAAAATTGGAAAAATGAAGAATATCGTAAAAGATGTAATTGGGGTATGAACACAGAAGAAGATTTTAAAAGAAGGGCAAATAAATTAAAAGAAACTTTATCTAAGCCAGAATCAAAAGAATTAAAATCTAAAGTGTCTAAAGAAAATTGGAAAAATGAAGAATATCGTAAAAAGATTTCGGATTCTATTAAAGAAAATTGGATTAAAAGGAGAGAAAAATATGGTAAAAATGGAAGGAAAGGGGGCATATAATGAGTAATGAACATTATATGGTGCAATTTCGGAGTTTGGTCTAATTGTTGTAATGCGTGCGATTTTTGTTTACGTGAAGAAAGAATTCCATATAGTAAAGAAAAGCAATTATATTATTTAGATATGATTAAAAAAAATATTGAATATATTGATTGGAAAGATAAATTTTCTTATGGTATCTCATTATTAGGCGGTGAATTATATTATATTACTGATAAAGATTTACAAAAATCATTTTTAGAATTGATTGATGTTATTATTGAAAAAATTTTAAAAGTTTCTCCAAATCCAGAATGCAAATATTCAACAGTAACTAATGGATTATACGACCCAACATTTTTATATCAAGTAATTGATAAAATTGTTAAAGAAGTAGGATTAAAAGCAATTGATGTTAATTTTTCATATGATTTAAAATATAGATTTAAATCAGAAGAAGATAGATTAAAAGTTCTAAAAAATATTAATGATTTTCATAAAAGATATAATTATAATGTTGGTGTACAAATGATTATGACACAATATGTAATTAATGAATGGAAAGCTGGCAGATTTGATGTTAATAAATTTATGGAAGAAGAAATTCCTGGTAATTATTTAACATTTTTATATCCACATCCTATTAGAACAGGTAAAAAATTAGACGATTTTAATTTTAACCGAACAGACTTTTTAGATTTTATTCAATATTTAAAAGATGAATGTTATAATGTATATTTGTCATTTTTACATTCAACTAAAAATTCAGGAACATTTAAATATACTGGTTTACAAAATCGTGTTCATCCTTCAGTAGATGCTCAACCAGTTTTATCAGATGGAAAAGAAATAATTAATGAAAATTGCGGGCACTCAATTATATATAAATGTTATAGTGATTGTGATGATTGTGTATTATGTGATTTAAAAGAATTTGATGAGGAAGTATATATATGAAAAAACAAATGCAATTTGAATTATGGGATGAATGTAATTCTAAATGTACTTTTTGTCATTTATGTAATAAAAATAATATAACACCAAATGAAACAAAACTTAATATGATTCAAGATACTTTAGATAAAATATCTAATTTATCTATATATGATGAGTATGATACAATAGGTTTTATTGGTGGAGAATTTTTTCAAGGTCAACTTAATACTCCTGAAATTAAATCTAAATTTATGGAATTAATGGATAAATCAAGATGGTTATTAGATAATGATTATATTGAGAATGTATGGATTAATATAACTTTAACAATTGGAAACCAAAATGACTTATATGACGTTTTAAAGCGTTTTGAAGGGCATAAAGGAAATTTATGGTTACTTACTTCATATGATACGTTAGGACGCTTCCATAGCCAAAAAATGCTGGATAATTGGGATTATCATATGAAAAACATTCATAATTTATATCCAGAAATTAAATTTAATATTACAAGTATATTAACAGGTGACTTTATTGAAAAGTATTTAAATAATGAAATAAATTTTACACAAATGATGGAAGAATATCATTGTTCATTATTTTTTAAAGTTCCTGCATTACAAAAAGAATTCTATAAATCCAATAAAGAAATGAATAATGCCATTGGTCATTTTTTTCCAACAAGAGATTTATTTTTAGAATTTTTAACTACTTTTCGTCAAACAGAACATCCTGATTTATGGAATAAATTATTTAATATTGCATATCGGGCTGATACATTGTATTGTCAAGAGAATGGGGATGATATAGAAATTACTCGTAATAAAGATAATGATTATATGGAAATTATTATTGATAATACAACAAATAAACAACTAATTAGAGATAAAGAAAAACAAATGGATTATATTATGGATTGTGGACATTTAAGTACATATAATTCATATGTTGATGAAGATGGATGTGCAATTTGTGATAAATTAATGATAGAAGAATTAATATAAAAATTTTAAAGGATTAATAATGAGTAAACAATTACAATTTGAATTATGGCAAGAATGTAATTCTAAATGTAAATTTTGTTATTTAGGAAAAGAAAATTGTTATACGCCAAATGAAATAAAATTACAATCATTACAAAATGCATTAGATAAAATATCAGATTTATCAATTTATAAAGAATATGATACATTATCATATTTAGGTGGAGAATTTTTTCAAGGTCAACTTAATACTCCTGAAATTAAATCTAAATTTATGGAATTAATGAAAAAAACAGCGTGGCTATATGAACATAACTACATTAAACACGTATGGATTTATGCTACTTTAACAATTGGTGACCAAAAAGATTTATATGAAACTTTAAATTTATTTAATAAAAAAGATGAATTATGGATTTTAACTTCATATGATACAATTGGAAGATTTCATACACAAAAAATGTTAGATAATTGGGATTATCATATGAAAAACATTCATAATTTATATCCAGAAATTAAATTTAATATTACAACCATACTTTCTGAAGATTGTATAGACAAATATTTAAATGATAATTTATCATTTAAAAAAATGATGGAAGAATATCATTGTTCATTCTTTTTTAAACAATGCGGAAATGGACCATATTCAAAAGAAGAAATGAATACTATTCTTCCACATTTTTTTCCACCACGAGATAAATTTATAGATTTCCTACAAAAATTTCGTAATGAAGAAAACGATGAAATGTGGAATAAATTATTTAATATTCATTATAGAGCTGATAGTTTATATAGAAATTTTAATGATAAAAATCATCAAATGGAATTAAATGTACGTCATAAGGATTCATTAAATGAAATTGAAAATAATAATAAAGATGAAATGGAAACAAATGATTGTGGACATTTAAAAGTTTATGCAGCTTATATAGATTGTGATGATTGTGTATTATGTGATAAATTAATGATAGAAGAACTTTTAAAATAAGGATTAATAAATGATTACTATTGAAAATAATGATAAAGATATTACTATTGAAAATGATAAAAATCAACCATATGTTAAAAAAATTATTTTAAATAAAGATTTAACAATTAAAGCTCAAACAAATACATCTTTTAATATTAATACAATTTTTACTTTTTCAGATAATAATGATTTTGCATTTGTTGAAGGTGTTATTGTTGAAGCAAATGATTATTATATTGTTGGTGAAGTATATAGTTTAGACCGTGAAAATAATAAATTATCATTATTAATTGGGAATAATTCTAATAAATCTTATACAATTCCTGCTGGCACACATATTGGTAATATATATATTACATCAAAAAATTTGACAGGAAATGTTATTTATGATAATGGTAATTTAGCAGTTATTGATTATAATAATTTTTATAAAGTTGATAATACAACCTTAACTGAATATCCAGATGGAAAAAAAGCTATTACTATTAACTTGGATAAAAAATAATGAGCTTACAAATACAATATGAATTATGGCGAGAGTGTAATTGTAATTGTACATATTGCACTCTTGGTTTTGATAATCATAAAACCGAGAATGAATTAAAACTTCAATCAATGCAAACCGCTATTGATGAAATGAAAAACTTTGAACCAAATGAACATCAAACAGTAGGTTTTATTGGTGGAGAATTTTTTCAAGGTCAACTTAATACTCCTGAAATTAAATCCAAATTTATGGAATTAATTAAAGTAGCTAATGATTTATTAAATAATCATATTGTTAAAGATTTATGGTTAAATGCTTCATTATTAATCGGTAATCAAGATGATTTATATGAAGCAATAAATTTAATTGATGATAAAACAAAACTATGGGTTTTAACATCATATGATACAATTGGTAGATTTCATACTAAAAAGATGTTAGATACTTGGAAATATCATATGAATAAACTTCATAATGATTATCCAGAAGTTAAATTAAACATTACAAGTATTTTAACGGGTGATTTTATTGAAAAATATTTAAATGATGAATTTGATATTGAAAATTTTAAAGCTAAATATCATACCAATTTGTTTTTAAAAACAACTGTTAAACCTGGTCATTTAAGTCATTTAACAAAACAAGAAATTAATGATAAGATAGGTAATTTTTTTCCTACACAAGAAAAATTTCAAGAATTTTTATTTACATATTATTCACGTGAAGGAGAAGATGAATATCATAAATTGTTTAGTAATGATTTAAGAGCCGATGAGGTTCGTAAAAATTTCAATGATGAACATAAAAGAAATATTAAATTTATAAGAGATAAAAACACTCTTGAAGAAACAATTGATTGTATTGATGAACATATTGATAATTTACCTTGTGGTCATTCATCTATCTATCAATCTTATGTTGATTCAGATGATTGTTCAATATGTGATAAACAACAAATTTTGGATATAATTTAATGCCTGATTTTGAAAAAAATAATTATTATAAAATTATAGATATAAAAACAAATGCTATTATTTGTGCAGGGAAGATTACATTTATTAAACAAACTAAAGATATGCCTATTCTAATTAGTTTTGATAATAAATTCTTCTTCAATTCCGAAGAAACTTCAAAATATAAAGTTGTTAAATCTGATACAGAGGTTGATGTTCCTTTATTAAGAAATATTATATTAGAATCTTATAAAATATGCTTATATGAAGATTATTTTAATTATCCTGATTATGATATATTTAGAGAATATGATATTAATGAATTAGATGAGCCAGTTATTAAATTAGTTACTATATTAAATAAATTTGATGATATTGAAACCACAGGAAGTTGTTGCGGACACGGTGATAATTATTTATGGGTTGATATTATGTTTCATTCGTTATCATCTATTAATTTAATTATTGATTTATTAAATGATGATAAATGGAATAATAAATTTATTTTAAGTAATTATTATACTAATAAAAATAAATCTAATTATTCTGTTATGCTACATTTACGTTCATTTACTAAAGGTGAAGAAGCATATAAAGATGCTAGTTTATTAGCAGATGATTTACAAGAAATTTATGAATTACTTTATGGATTATAAATGATATTTAGATTTTAAATAATTTATTATAGAAATAAACTATAAAAAAGAGAGCTTTAAAAAGCTCTCTTTAACTATCACCTTGAGCAAAAATTATTCTAAAAGCTACTGTTGGACCATCAAATGTGTAACCTATTGTAAATTTTTGTCCTTTTCTAACAGGAAAATAAAGAACATCATTAACACCACTTGTTGACCATTTTATTGCAATTGTATTTTCATCAACGCTAGTTGATGGTAAATCATTATCATAAGCAACCATATATTGACCACTAGCAGTTGCTTGTTTAACAAATTGAATATATCCATTTGCTAATGCTGTATAAGTTGTTCCAGATACACCTAATTCTAAATCAACATATTTAGAAGAAGGCATTGCTTGTTCTGCAATAAAAGTCGTATCATTTTTATCTAATAATTGATTTGTATTATATGGATTAAAAGAAATTATTTTACCTAAATTATTAGATATTGCTGTTCCACAAATATATCTTTGTTGATTATCCCAAGTAGTTCCATTATAATAAAACATTTTATTATCATTTAAAACAAAATAATTTCCATTTCCAAAAACTTCTTCTTTTGTTTTAATGGTAAATATTGGTCTAAATAAAAGGGAATTAGATTGTTGAATAAAAATATATCCATTTCTTTCAATAGTTTCATTATAAATTAATACATTTGTTGTAATCGTTTCAATATTATTTAAACTACCATCTGAATTTCTATTATTTGGAATCAATCCTTTAACTCCAGGTAATGCAAATATTGTTGAACCAATAAAACCCAATCCATTAAATATCTGGTCAATAGAAATAATTCCAGTACCATTTGTTATATTTAATAAACTAAATGGCAACGAACAACCATTTTGCCAATTTGCTCCATTATCAATAGTATATTTAATAATATTATTTGCAGTATCATACCAAAAAGCATATGTTGCAGTAACGGTTGGTGCAGTATCTCCACTAAATTGTTGAGTTGATATTACCAATGCTTGAATTAAATTTGTTGGTAATAAACAAGCCATATGTTGGTTAGAAGCATAGGTTGATGCATTAAAACTAATATCATTCTCAATTATTTTAATATCAAATTTTTTAGTAGTACCATCAGTTTCAAAACCATTAGGAATATATAATTTACTACCTGCTTTTAAAGTAATCGTATTATCTGAATTTAATTCTACTTTAATATCTTGAGGTATTTCAGTAATGCAATTAGTAACTTGATTATAACCTATTTGTTCTTCACGCCATATTAAATTAGTGCCATCATTACTTAATATTTGTTGACTTGTTTCAGTATTAAATTCTGGTATTGCTCCACCGTCAGGAGTTATATAAAATTCATTTTCAACTAATTGTCCAGCTTCTTTTAATTCTTCATATTTTGCTGAACTCATTTTATTAAATTTTAATTGTGCAATATCTGTATTTGTTGTCATAATAAACTTTTCCTTGATAAACTTATACAAATATTTATTTTAAAATTATTGATAATAAAGTTTGTGGATATTTATTAAATATCCACAAAGGGGTTAATTAATGACTGATGTAAGTAAAATAGATATGGAACGAATTAATGGATTACTTGATAAACTTGAAGAAGTAACTGATAAACTTAATTCAATGAAATATGTTGTGGAAACTGGTGGAGATTCAACGCAATGGTATAGAAAATGGAATGATGGTTTTATAGAACAATGGGGAAATATAATTTTTTCACAATCTGCTGGAAGCTATACTAATCAAACAACAACATTACCAATAGCATTTTCTTCAACTGCATATTATATAACACTTATTGCAACAAATTCAAATAATCAACAAAGTCATACTTGTGGTATTTTAATTAAAAATAAAAATTCATTTAATTGGTCATCATCATATTGGTGGGCAAGAGATGCATATGTTTCAAGCTTTAATTGGTATGCGTGTGGATATTAAAAAAGAGAGGTTTTAAAACCTCTCTTTATTCTTTTGGATATTTTTCTTTAATTGATTTAATTAATGTTTGCCAGTTATTTGTTCCATCTTCTAAATCGTGATATATCATATCTAACTGTTCAGCTAATGGTGGATATTCTTTTAATCTATTATTAATAGCAACAGCATTATGTGATTCAGATTCTTTAATATATTCACCATTAACTAAAATATATTTTTCATTTGTTTTAACTATTTTATCAAATTCCATAAGAGGAATAGATTCAATTTCTTTCTTTGTATTTTTAACTACAATAATCTTGTTATTTTGATAACCTAACCACATTATATTTCCCCTTTTGCATAGATAAATTTAAAACTAATTAAATTTGTAAATTCAGTATCAAACAATATTTGACAAGTTTCACCTTTTAAAACAGGTATAATTGTTCTTAAATATTTGTCTGCACTTCTTGATGCATAACAATAACCATAATTTAAACCACTTCTTATAATAGCTATATCAACCCAGTTTGGCCCTTGCCCATCTATACTGAAATAACCATTTGCTGGAGCAATATAAGTTGCTCCTGATGCTCCTAAAGTTAATGAAACATATTTACTACCTGGCATAACTTGTTGTGTAATAAATGTAGTATCATTTTTATCTAATAATTGATATGCATTATTAAAACTAAATGTAGTAATTTTTCCAGAAGCATCAGTTAAAAATGTTCCAATTGGACATACTACCCAATCATTTAACCATCCATTTGAAATATCATTTAAAACATATTTCCATTTATTTTCATTTGGAGAATACCAAATAGAATATGTAGATAATGTTGGTGCATTATTTTGATAATAAACTTTTGATGTTTCTAAAAACTCTAATTGTCTTTCATCATCTGAAACTCTAGCAAATAATGTATATGATGTATTTGGAGCTAAAGATATTGTCCAATAAGTTAAAGTAGGTAAAATTTTTACAATATTATTTTGACTTCCATCATCATTGTTACCATTTGGAAATATATAAGTATTTCCACCATTTTTAATTATTGTATTTCCAATAAAACCAAATCCGTTAAATACTTGGTCAATAGATGTCCAAGATGTTGTAGTAGATGTTCCAATAGCAAATGGAAAAGAACATTCTTGCCAACCATCAGTTGTATCCAAATAACATTTTTTATCAGTTGTATTAAAATAAATTTTAAATGTTGCAGTTGATTCGGGTAATTCAGATACAGTTTCACCTGTTAAAAATCCAGTTAATAATACATCATAATCTTTAGAAAGTGCTAACATAACTTGACCATCATAATTTGCATTCGCACTTGTAATATCTGTTGTGGTAGTTTTCATAATACCATTACCATTATAAACTTTACTACCTGCTTTAAGTGTAATTGTACCATTATTTAATTCAAGTTTAATATCTTGAGGTATTTTTGTTAAACAGTTTGTAATTTGACCATAAGTCCAATATGGTTTAGAACCATTATTACTTAACATCATTCCTGATGTTTCATCATTCATTAATGGCATTTGAACACCATTTAACATAATTTTTTGACTAAGTTCATTGTTACCTAAATATAATGTCATTATTCACCCCAATCTACTATTGTTGCCGCAATATATGTTTTTAAAATTTTGTACATTTCCATCCAATATGTTGTATTTGTTAATTCTGTTCCTGCTGGAATATTATCTTGTAATCCTAAATAACCATATTGAGCTGTACTATCTTCATATGTTACAAAATCACTAGCAATATATGCTTTACTTGAATCCCAATCACCTTTAGGATTAATACCTTTACCACTAGCAATATATGCTTTACTTGAATCCCAATCACCTTTAGGATTAATACCTTTACCACTTGTAATATCTACTGGAGTTGGGTTTTCTAAACCACCGTCATTTGTCCAAGATAATGTATAACCATTTTCCATAGGAGTTAATTCTGGAGTAAATGTTATACCTTCTGTACCAATATTAAGATTGTAAAAATATTTTAAATCTACTAATGTTCCAGCAGTTAATCCAGAAACTAATGTAACTGTTTTTTTATCTGTTCCTAATGTATAAGCCGCAGAAATCAATTCTGTATTTCCAACATTTACTGATAAAACAGATTTATCATAAATCTCGTGAGATGCAACAAAAGTTGTTTGATTTTCAGTTGCTGTAAAGGATTCTACAATTCTTTGTGCATAGTTAGTATAAATGGAAATAGTTTCTGGATTTTCTAATTCTTTATTATTAGTAAAAGAAATTGTAGCTTCGTGAGCATCTTGAGTTGTATGTGGTGTATAAGTTACACCGTCAGAAATAATAACGTTTTCTGGATTTGGTAAACCAACATCATTTGTCCAAGATAATGTAGTATCTAATCCAACTTTAGTTTGTGATGGAGTAAAAGTCGCACCATCTTTAATAACAACATTTTCTGGATTATCTAAATTTCCATTGTTTGTCCAAGATAATGTAGTTTCTGTACCTGTTTTAGATTGTGAAGGAACAAAAGTTACACCATCATAAATATGAGAATCAGCAGGATTTTCTAAACCGCCATCATTTGTCCAAGATAATGTAGTATCTCTATCAACTTTATTAATATGAGGTGTATAAGTTGCACCAACTTGAACTTCTAAATTATTAAACCAAGATAATTGAACTCTTGTACCAACAGGAACAGCATTTTTTAATATAACTGTATCTAATGTTTCATTTAAATCCCATTCAGAATTCATAATAACACTATTTTCAATATTAACAGTTATTAAATCTTTTTTAAGAACTTTTTCTCCTAATGGAAATTCAGTTGTACTTTCTTCAGTTGTCGTAAATGATTTAGAAACAACTTGTGATACATTAGTTGGAATAATCATATTACCATAAACAATTACTTCAATATTTGTTCCTGGTTCTATTGGTTCATTAAAAGTAAGTGTTTTACCATCATCAGCTAATGTATAGTTATTAGATTGTAATAAAAGGTTATTAATGTTAACTGATAATGATTCTTTATTAGCAACAGCATCATCTAATACCACAGATGTAATTTCATTTACTGGGTCATAAAAGAATTTAGAAGTCTTAAAATAACCTGCTAATAATTGCCATTTATTAAAATCAAATGGTTCTTGTGCTACGTGTTCTTGACGACATTGAAATAAACTATTGTTATAAGAAACAATATCTCCTACACGATATGTAACACCTGGTGTCCATATAGTTGATGTATTTTCACCACCAGAACCACCACCAATGTCTTGTGCAACTTCATCAGGTGTTAAATATTGAGCTAATCCATCTTGACTAATTTTAATATAAGTATTTGGATTATCTTTAAATGGTGATTGAAATTCATCAATCATACTTGTTGTAATTTTTATATTTGGTGTTCCAACCATTTTAAAATTCCTTATATCTTTGTATATAAGATATTTATAAAAATTCCAACCTCTAAATTAATGTTTGTTCTTATTTATTAAATAAGAACAAAGGGGTTATTATGAATGATATTAGTAAAATTAAAAGTAATAGAATTGATGATGGAATAAAACCTGGTGATTTATGTTATTCATTAAGAACAGAAAAAGAAGGATGGTTATTATGTAATGGAGCAAGTTATTCAACAACTGATTATCCTGATTTATTTGCTGTAATTGGTTATACTTTTGGTGGAAGTAATTCTCAATTTAATGTGCCTAATTGTTCTGGTAAATTTTTACAAATGGATACATCTAAAACCATAGGACAAAATATTGAAGCTGGATTGCCTAATATTACAGGTGAATTAATGTATTATCGTAATAATGCACCTGCAACAAAAAACGGAGTATTTTCATCATCTATTTCACGTTCAGAATCATATGCAGGTAATACAAGTACAAATGGTATATCAATGACACCTGTTTTTGATGCTTCTAAAAGTAATTCAATTTATGGAAAATCAAATACAGTACAACCACCAGCTATAATTGTTAATTATTTTATCAAATATTAAGTTTATTTCTATTTATTAAATAGAAATAAAGGATAAAATATGACAGATACAAGTAAATTACCTATTTCACGTGTTGATGAATTAATTGATAAATTAGATGAAATTAATATTAAATTAACCAATTTAGAAAATTCTCGTAGAATTATTGAAACCTGGTCAGAGGGAACTGAATGGTATCGTGTGTGGTCAGATGGTTGGATAGAGCAAGGTGGGACAACTGGATTAATAACAACAAATGATACTTATACTGCAACAACTATTCAATTTAAAAAATCATTCATTAATACAAATTATACTTTTACATCTTGTGCAAATAAATATTCCACACAAAATGGTTTAAGTACAGCTTATCCACCATTTATTTTTACAAAAAATAATAATTCTATCATTATTGGACAATATTCTTGGACAGATGGTTTAGATTGGTATGCTTGTGGATATTAATATCCTTCAGCTTGCCAATAACCAGCTGTAATAGTCATACCAGTTGTTGTAATATTTGTTGCTCCAACAGTTGTTATTACTGGTATATCTTCAAAAGCAACAGGAAATACTGGATTAACATTATTACCCCATTGTTCTTTCCAGCCATCTGAATAAATTCTATAACCAATAGTTCCAAGAGATTCTGCAATTATAAAATGATTTTCAAAACTTTCAATTAAATCTTCGGTTGGAAAATAAGAACTTAATTGTGATGATGTAGCTTTAAATCTACCAATCCATTTACTTTTATTTGTAGGTTCAACGTTAGTATAAATAAAATCATTAACAACAAAATCATAATAAACATTATATGTTACATTTATACCTAAAGATTGTGTATTAAAATATTCAATTTTCATATATCCTGATGAACCAGCATAAGCAACTGTATTACTACCAGCGGTATTTGAATCACCACCTTTTCCATAATTTTCAAACATAGGTGTTACACCATTTTTATAACCGCCATTTGCTCCATAACCACCAGAAACACCATTTAAATTAAATACTTCTTCTTCAATTGTAAAATTTGTAACTGTTGTTAATCCACCTGTTTTTGCAGCTTCTGCTCCACTTCTCCACCAAGAGTGTCCACCAAAACCACCAGGTGTAGAGATAATTTCATTATCAGATAATTTAAATATTGTACTTCCACCTGTACCACCAGTTGCATTCATATCTAATCCATAACGAGCTTCACCGCCAGCACCAACAGTTAATGTATAATCTCCTTCAGCTAAGAAAAGTTTACATTGATATGCTGAACCAGATGCACCTGCTGATGATGCAGATGAATTACTTGATTGTGTTCCTGCACCACCACCGCCAGCACCAACTAATGTAATAATATAAAATCCAGATGGTAAAAATTTTTGTATTGTTTGAGGTACATCACTTTCAAATAAAATTTCACCAGAAGTTAAATCAATTTCACTTTCATCAGCAAATTTAAGAGTTTTTGTAGTTGGCTTATTAAAAACATATAATTTATTATCTTCTGTATCAAAAAATGAACCTTCATTAATAATTAATCTATTTCCATAATTTTTTAAAGTTAAACCATTAATATATTCTCTTAAATTCATTAATGAACTTAAACTATCTTGTGAAATATAATCAATAGTTTTATTATCAACAAATGTTGCAATATAATCAGGATTATTAAAAGGATTAATTTTTAATTCTAATCTATCATTTGATACTTTTATACTCATTTTTAATAACCTTTCGCAAACCAATAACCAGCAGCAATTGTCATTCCAGTACGAGTTACTGCTGTTGCTCCTCTAACAACAGATAAAGGTATTTCATTAAATGCTACTGGAAAAACAGGATTTACTAAATTCCCCCATTGTTCTTTCCAACCATCTGAATAAATTCTATAACCTGTTGTACCTGATTGTTCTTTAATTATATATCTGTTTTGATATGATGTAGCTAAATCTTCCATTGGATAATAACGAATAATATTATCAGCATTATCAGAAGCAGTTATAAAATCACCGATTTTTTTACATTTTAATTTATTATGAAATATATTACCAAATTCATTTCCATAAGTAATAAAAAATTCTTTATTTTCATTTAACCAAATTTCATATTTCATTGAAGGATAATGAGTTGACCACGCTGTTGTTAAATCAATTATTGTATCATTTTCAAACTCAATAAATTTTTTATCTAAAATTTTTTTTAAATGATAACCTGTTTCAATTGGTATATAATATAATAATGTATCACCTTCATTCATTATTGGTTTATCAGCATAACTAGAAATAATCATATCAAATTCATTCATATAATTTTTAATATGACAAAGATAATGTTTTAATGTTGTTCCAGATGAAGAATCAATTCCACCTGCTCCATTTGTATTATATAATAAAGTTGAATATCTTGTTTCATAATTTCCAATATTTAAATCCATTGGTTGAAATTGATATGTAGATGTAATATCCCATAATGGATATTTTAAATGAAAATCTTGCTTTTTTGTTTGATTATTATGAAGAAAATAGTCACATATTTTGTCTAAATATGTATAACCTTTTTTAATAATTAATTGATTTCCAGAAATTTTTAATGTTAATCCTTTTGAAGAATTTGACAAATTATATTTTTCTGAAATATTAATTGGATTAATAAAAGTTAAATCGGTTGCATTTTCATTAACTTTTAAAATTCCATTTTCATTAGTTGGAATTGAGCGTTCAAATCTATTAATTTTTACTTTATTAGTCATATTAATATCCTTCAACTTTCCAATTTCTTGCTGTAATTGTCATTCCAGTTGTTGTTACATTTGTTGCATCTCTTTCAACAATTTGTGGAATATTTGTAAAAGCTACTGGAAATGTTGGATTAGCATTATTACCCCATTGAATTTTCCATCCATCTGAATAAATTCTATAACCAATTGTTTCTAATGATTCAGCAATAACATTTCCGTGAGAAAATGCTTCTGTTAAAGTTAATGTTGGATAATAATAATTAGTTATATTCATATTATTAACATTAAAAAATCCTATTTTTGCAAATTCTGTATATCCATCTGGTAATGTTGGTATTTCATCAATAGAAGTTAAAATTTTACTTTCACCGTTATCATTACCAATTGCAAAAATATTATAATATTGACTTGGAATTCTATAATCGTGATAATATGCAACAATAATAAAACGACTAATTCCTATTAATCCTGCTGCTCTATTTGATAACAATCCATTATATCTAAAATAAGAATATTCTTTTAAAGTTTCTTTAGCTTGATATTCATTAATTGCATTTGCTGCTGTATTAGGAACTATATCTTTATTATTAACTGAAACTAATGTATCCCAATTTATTCCATCTTGAGATGCTAAAATATCAAATACAATTCCGCAAGAAGTTGCTTCATTTCTATTTTGAATAACAAATTTTTCAACTCTAACTGGAAAAGGTATTTTAATTTGTAACCAATGTGGATAAGCTGTATTATTTAATGATGCCCACGCATCTGATTCTGATGAATTTGTTCCATTAAATGCTTTCCAAGCATCATATGTTGTACTTGTTATATCACTTGCCGATGCTTCACAATTATTACTAATATTACTTGTTAATATTGGTTGATTCCATAAACGTTCAGTTATTTTATCAGCTGTACCACCATCATTAATACTTTTACTTACATCAAATGTCCCACCAGTAAAATTAATCATTTTATTATTTTGGCTTAATACAGAACCATTTGTTATAGTAATGGTTGTTCCATTAATAGCAGTAATTTTAAATGAATTAACTGTATTATCAATATACATTAAATTGGATATTTTTGTTTTATCTATATATGATATGTCATTTGAATTGTTCACAATTAGTTTTCCAACATTATTTTCTAATGCAGGTAATTTTTCAACTAATCTTGAAATCTTTATTTTATCCATAAAAAACCTTATAATTTTGCTAATTCATTTCGTTTATGTTGATATGCTTTTTCATAAATTTCTGCTAAAAATTTTGTTAAATCTGTTAATTCTTTTTTTGTCATTTTTTTACTATTTTCTATTGTTCCACTAACATCCCAAATAGTTAATGTCATATCATCATCTAAATATTTTTGTAATAAAGTATAATATTGTTGAGAATATTCTGGTTCATAATACAATCCATTAGTATATTTAACAGGTGTTGTAATTGCAAATTGAAACCAATCTTCAATTTCTTGAATTTTCTTATTTGTTTCTTCATCTAAATTAATATTTGTATATGGATAACCATCTTCAGTTTCTTGAAGAATATAACCTTTACTCATATCTTCACAAATTTTCTTATGTTGTTCTTCAGTAATTTCAACAGCACCATCAGGAATATATGTATTAATTCCTTCAAAATAAAAACCTTTTTTATAAAATATTCTCATATTAATAACCTTTCGCTATCCAATTAACTGGGTCTGTAATATTTGTATCAATAGTAAAACCCGTTTTATCAAAAGTCAAAATTTTTACACCATTTGCCATTACATATAAAGTTTTATTTATAAATGCTTCTGGAAAAGTAATAACTCCTGAAACTGGTGTAGAAGTTCCCCATTGTTCAATAATTTTTGTTGCAAATTTATTTTCATCTTCTACCCAATTTTCAATTTTATTAGAATATAAAATACCACCAAAGCCACCACTTTGAGCAATTGTATTTAAATCTTGAGTTGGGTAATTATCATATAAATGCCATTCATTATTACTTATAAATGACCCAATTTTTGCATATTTTGTATAACCAGATGGTAATACAGGTATTTCTTTTGTATCTGTACCAATATCTACAATACTACCATCATCATTACCAATTACAAATACATTAAATTTAGTATTACGTTTCATACTATTTGAAAAAGTTGTTACAATATCAATTTCATTTGCACCAACAGCAATACCATATGAATTTTTAATTGTAATACCAATTGTTTTATCTATTTGTGGAGTTGGAATTTCTACGTGTGAATGACCATAATCTTCATTTAATGCAGTAAATGAAGCTACAACATTACTTGGTTCACGAACCCAAATATCAATATCTTTTGAACGATTTTCTAAACCTGAACCTTGATTATAAAAATCAATTGCTGTAACTCTTAATGGATATATTGCAGTATAATACCAAGTTGCTGATGTAACATCAGTTAACCAACCATTACCTGTTTGTTTTAATCCATCCATTGCTCTATAACCTTCACGGTCAGTTTGTGCAGATGAAGTTATAACAGTACCTAATGGTTGAGTATTACTTGTCATTACTGGTTGTAACCAAGTTTCTTGTTCATCTTCTAATGAACTACCATTATTATTTCCTGATGTAAAAGGTTTATTAGGATTCTTAGTAATAATAGAACTAATTTCTAATAAAACTGTACCTGTTGAATCCATAATTGAACCTGGTTGAATAATAATTGTATCATTAGCTTCAATTTGATATTCAGGATATGGTTGAGATATTGTACCATAAGTAATTGATGAAGTAAAACCATTTTGTGTATTTCTTAATTTAATATCACCTGCTAAAGTTTTTGTATCAACTAAATTAAAATCTGATGCATCTTCATTAACTTGTGGAATTTTACCAGCATTATTAGTAAATGTTGTTAAAGATTTAATATTTAAATCTTCTTTTAAAGTATCTTTAGTAATTAACTCATAACCACTTTCATCTTGTTTTACTCTTAAATATTCTAATGAATGTGATGTTGGTCTTGGTAATTCTGTATTTATTAAAGTCATATTACCAAAAATTGTTACTTCAACTCGTGCTCCGCTTTCAATATTATCAGTAAATGTAATAATTGTTCCTGTTGTATCAATATTATAATTATCAGATTGAATTAAAGTATTACCAATATTAATCATTAATGAATTTTTATCATTAACTGAAACTGGTAATGTAATAGTATTTGTTTCATTAACTATATCAAAGAAATAATTTAATTTATTATAACCTGCTAAGAGTTGCCATTTTGAATTATCAAAAGGTTCGGAAGCAATATTATCTTCAAGACAAATATACATTGCATTATCATAAATACAAACATTTCCTTTTGCAAATGATAATCCGACTTGCCATTGTATAATATTAGCTCTTTCATCATATGTATGCAATACCATATTTCCCATAGATAAAACTTCAATTATTACACCAGCTGGAATTGGTTTAATAAAAGTAATTGTTTTATGGTCAGGTTCTAATGTATAATTTTGAGATTGTTGTAAAATGCCCCCAGCATTAATAATTACAACTTCTTTATTAGGAATTTCATCGGTTAAAGTAATTGAAGTTGTTTCTTCAGTTGCATTATAAAAAAATTCTCTTGCTGCTGAAAAACCTGCTAAAATTTTCCATTTACTTTCATCAAATCCAACATCAGATGTATGGTCTTCAATACATTCAAATAATGCATTTTCATAAATAACAACCGTTCCTTGTGAATATTCAGTATTTGGTGTCCAGTCAACTAATGTTGCATCATTTGTACCAATAATTGTAAAATTAGGATAATCACCAGTAATAGCAATATTTTTACCAGGATTTAATGAAATAATTTGGTCAGGTTTAGTATTTGTAACAATATTATCACGAGAAATTGCAATACCATCACCAGCTGTATAACTATTATTACTTGCTGAAATTAACACATTGTTTGAATCAGGAGAATATTCAACAGTAATATTTTGATTACCTGGTTTAATATTTTGTTGAACTAAATATTTTGAACTATCAGGAAAATTAACTTTAAGAGAAACAGTATTATCAGTTTCACTAGGTGTTACTGTAATAGAATCATCAGTCGCTTTAATATCTTCTTTTGTTAAAAAATCTTCTACTGGATGGTCAGTTGTTGAAATTGTAACTTTATTAGTATCTGGGTCAGTAGTTACAGTAATATTTGCACCTGCAACAATATCTTCAGATTTCAAATTATCTTTTGTTAAATCTTCAACATCTTCAGCTGTTAAGTGAATTGATTTATTATCAATGTGTTCTTGAACAGTTTTTTCTGTTTCAGTTGTTGTTCCAGTAACATCTTCAACAATAGTTGCTAAAGTTTCTGGATTAATTTTTTGATAATCATCACCATTTTTAACAACTAATTCAGCAATTGTTTTATTATCTAAAATACTAACCATTTAATAATTCCTCTTGTAAATCTATAAAAGTATTTATTCACAGTTTGAAGTATTAAAAAGGTTTGAAGTTATTTATTAAATAACTTCAAAGGATAAAATTTAAGGATTTAATAATGGCATTATATCTCGGAAGTAATGAAGTTTCTCAAAAAGTTTTATTATTAGGTGGAAATAAAAGTGATATAGAAGTTGGTGATTTATGTTATTCATTAAGAACAGAAAAAGAAGGATGGTTATTATGTGATGGAGCAAGTTATTCAACAACTGATTATCCTGACTTATTTGCTGTAATTGGTTATACTTTTGGTGGTTCAGAAAATAATTTTAACGTTCCAAATTATAAAGGTAAATTTCTTCAAATGATTAATGATAATCAAACAATAGGTCAAAATATTGAAGCTGGTTTGCCTAATATTACAGGTAATTTTAGTGCATATAATAATGCTGGTATAGATACTGCTAATGGGTCATTTTATTTATCTAATGCACAACATATAAACTATGCTGGTAGGTCAGAAAGAGATACATATCTTTGTAATTTTGATGCATCTCGTTCTTCTTCAATATATGGAAAATCAAATACAGTACAACCACCTGCTTCTATTGTTAATTATTTTATCAAATATTAGCGACAAATAACGATGACACACAATTTATTAGTAATTTCAATAACTTATTTCATTTTTCGGTTATTAAACAAATAATAATGACATAAAAACAAAGCTCCCAAATGGGAGCTTAACTTATTTATGTATTATTTCAGTCGCAGTCATTTCTGTTGCAAGGATAACTGTTTCCCCACTAAACATAAAAGCCTTCATCCGTTAGGATTAAGCAGCAATTACATTATAGTTATAGTTAACGTTTTCGTTAGCATTCATTTTATTTTGAACCGATATTGGTGGTATCTCGCCAGGTACATTATAGCCATTTTCAATAATGTTCAAAATTCCGTCCGCCCCTAATACATTGATTTTTCATAATATTTTCCTGGTGGAGCGGCTGGGAGTTAAACCCAGGTCACTATCATTTACTTTGGGATAATTTATCAGCACCATTCAAAATTATTTATAAATTATTTTATTTTAATTGTCAATAAAATAATTTAGGACATAAATACAGTTATAAGCAATTCACAAATTTAATAAAGGATTATAATGATATATTATGTTTATCAAATA
>ULNP01003728.1_pt1 | contig 24142 bp, 20 predicted proteins | sample 1951941 | NCBI WGS metagenome assembly ULNP01 (sample SAMEA4835579, study PRJEB28245) | human gut metagenome | biome: gut microbiome; material: fecal sample | place: Denmark | collected 2008
CACCGTTCTCCTGCTGGAACTTATCGGCCATCCAATCGATGACGCGCTGATCCCAGTCGTCGCCGCCCAGGTGGTTGTCGCCCGAGGTGGACAGAACCTCAAACACGCCGTCGGCGAGGTCGAGGATGGAGACGTCGAAGGTGCCGCCGCCCAGGTCGAAGACCAGGATGCGCTGGTCGGTGCCCTGCTTGTCCAGGCCATAGGCAAGAGCAGCAGCGGTCGGCTCGTTGACGATACGCTTGACGTTGAGGCCGGCGATCTTACCGGCGTCCTTGGTGGCCTGACGCTGGGCGTCGTTGAAATAGGCCGGGACGGTGATGACGGCGTCGGTGACGGTCTCGCCCAGATACTTCTCGGCGTCGGCCTTCATCTTGGCGAGCGTCATGGCACTCACCTGCTCAGCGGTGTAATCCTTGCCCTCGATGTCGACGACGGCACGGCCACCCTGGCCCTCCTTGACCTCATACGGCACGGTCTTGATCTCGGAGGTGCACTCGGAGTACTTGCGGCCCATGAAGCGCTTGATGGAGAACACGGTGTTCTTGGGGTTGGTGACAGCCTGGTTCTTAGCGGCCTTACCCACGACGCGGTCGCCGTCGGCACGGAAGCCCACGACGGACGGGGTGGTGCGGTCGCCCTCGGCGTTCACGATAATGGTCGGAGAACCGCCCTCGAGGACGGCCATAGCGGAGTTAGTAGTACCAAGGTCGATACCAAGAATCTTACTCATTAGAAATTCCCTCTCTCTTTTGCGTTCGCGCCGCCTCGACGATCTGTCGCGCGGCGCTTCGGCTTGTCTTTCAGGATGTAGTGTATCCCCTTATGGGCCGGAATATACAAAATCTAAGTCAATTCATATAAGATTTCTTATTGCTGAGAGTTTAGGTTCTTAAATGCGCAGGTAGACGCACTGTTTGAGTTCTCGGCAAATCTATCGAGATCTATGTAGAGATGGCTGAGGTTTGCGTCCGGGGGTGCCTGGGGGCCGTCTTGCGGAAAGCTCATCCCGGTTTGAGCGTGGATTCCGGGTCGCAGTTTCCGTCTGAAGGCTCAACCGGAAACCGTATCCCGTTTTGAGAGCTGATACCGGCTCGCATTTTCCGCTAGCGGGCCTAACCGGAAACTGCAACCCGTTTTTCGACAAAATAATGGGATGCGGTTTCCGCAAGCACGCTCAATCGCCCTATATTTCAAGTCACCTTTAGCTAACATTTACGCAGCTCAACGGCCCCACCTGCGTGTTTTTTAGTAAACCTTGGCATACTCGGCGAACGGTATGAAGATGCCGGTCAGAGGGTATTGCAAACGGTCGCTCCCGTGGTATGTTTTTGCCCGAATCAAACCGGCGCGCATCGCCTGTAGCGTCGGTCAACAGAGAGGAAACTACCATGGCTCATCCCGTAATTGATGCCGACGAGTGCATCGCTTGTGGCGTTTGCGTCGACTCCTGCCCCGCTGGCGTTCTGGAGCTCCAGGACGTCGCTACCGTCGCTGACGAGGACTCCTGCGTCGCCTGTGGCGCTTGTCAGGACGCTTGCCCCGCTGGCGCGATCACCGAGATCGTCGAGGAGTAACAACTCCCCCACCTGCACACTCAAAAGTACACCGTGCACAAAAAAGGAGGCCTCCGCATCGCCGCGGAGGCCTCCTTTTGCATGTGTGGGCAGCTAATTTGGAGCGGGACCCTTGGCAGTTGCGGTGGAATAGTTCCTGTTTTATGTCTTGGATGCCGATTTTAGGAACTATTTCACCGCAACTTATAGATGCGGCGTCGACTAGGACAAATCGTCTTCGTAGGGCATCAGGTCTGCTAGGTAGCCTTTTTCCTTGAGCATGGCCTCGATCTCGTCGAGGGTCTGTTCGTCCTCCGCCGCAATGCGATGGAAGTGATAGCCGCTCGTCACCGTTAGCAGCGGAAAGCTCTTGCCGCTCTCGATATCGCGCAGATAGCGCTCGACATCGCGGCGATTGCGGATGTCCAGATCAGCCGTGATCTTACCGTATACGCGGTGATTGACGATCACATTGAGCACGGAGCCGCCGGCGTCGACGATACTCGTGAGCTCATCGCCCGCCTGCTCCACGCTGTGGCGAACCTTGACCAAGCGCGTGGGCACGGCGGGGCTGCTGGGGGCCTCCTGCAGCACATAACCACGGTTGGTCGCCACGATATCGTGCCCGTCGGCGCGCAGCAGAGCGATGTCTTGTACGACAATCTGGCGGCTCACACCCACCTCGCGGGCAAGCGCGCTGCCCGATACGGGCCCCTTGGCCCCCTCGAGCACGGCCATGATGGCACGGCGACGCTCGCGGGCGTCCATTATTTACCGTCCAGCAGACGCAGGTGCTTAAGCGAGAGGTCGAGGATCGGCGCGGAGTGCGTCAGGGCGCCCGAGCTAATGTAGTCGACGCCCAGATCAGCCAGGGCGCGAATATTGTCGGCGTCCACGTTGCCCGAGCACTCGGTCTTGGCGCGGCCGGCGATAAGCTCAATGGCGGCGGCCATGTCGTCATGGGTCATGTTGTCGAACATGATGATGTCGGCGCCGGCCTCCACGGCCTCGCGCACCATGTCCAGATTCTCGCACTCAATCTCGACCGTCGTGGTAAACGACGCATGGGCGCGCGCCATCTCGATCGCGCGCGTCACGCCACCGGCGGCATCGATGTGGTTGTCCTTGAGCATGACGGCCGTCGACAGGTTGTAGCGGTGGTTGCTGCCGCCTCCGATTTCAACCGCCGCCTTCTCAAACACGCGCATGCCCGGCGTGGTCTTGCGCGTGTCGACGAGCACGGTCTTGGTGCCCTCGAGCGCCGCGGCCATGCTGTGCGTGTAGGTAGCGATACCGCTCATGCGTTGCAGGTAGTTGAGCGCCACGCGCTCACCCGAAAGCAGCACGCGCGCATCGCCGCGCACCTGACCCACATGGTCGCCGGCGTGCACCTCGTCGCCATCGGCAACGTCGAGCAGCACCGAGCTCTGCGAATCCAGCAGCTCAAAGGTACGAGCGAACACATCCAGGCCGGCGATGATGCCATCGGCTTTGGCGATAAGCTCCACCGTGGCGGGACGCGCCGTGGGGCACACGCTCGCCGTGCTCACGTCCTCAAACGTAATGTCCTCGCGCAGAGCCTGCAGAATCAGATCATCGACGACGAGCTTCATGGTAATGGGATTCATGGTCTACTCCTCCACGGCCTGCGTGCCGGCGGCACGGGCCAAATCATCGATTGCCAGGGCGTCGGCGCTCAGGGCGCGATGACGGCCATCGAGCGCGGGATCGCCCGCCTGCTCCACGGCCAGCGACTCGCCGGTACGCATGTACCACGCGGCGCGACGACCCCAGACCAGTGCTTCGAGCAGACTGTTTGATGCAAGGCGGTTCTTGCCGTGAACGCCGTTGCAGGCCGTCTCGCCCGCGGCGTAGAGCTCGGGCATCGAGGTGCGGCCGTCCTTGTCGACCCACACGCCGCCCATAAAGTAGTGCTGCGTCGGCGTAACGGGAATGGGCTCGTCCAAGATGTCGCGGCCGTCCTCCAGGCAGCGCGCGCGAATGTTGGCAAAGTGCCCGGTCACCACGTCGCGCTCGACGGGGGCAAAGCTCAGCCACTCGTGCTCGGTGCCGTCCTGCTTCATCTGCTCGCGGATGGCGGCGGCGACAACGTCGCGCGGCTGCAACTCGTCGGTAAAACGCTCGCCGGCGGCGTTGAGCAAAATCGCGCCCTCGCCGCGGCAGCTCTCGCTGATCAGGAACGTGCGACCCGGCTGCGGCGAGAACAGACCCGTGGGATGGATCTGCACGTAGTCCAGGTGCTCCATCTTAATGCCATGCTCCTGAGCGATGTAGCAGGCGTCGCCCGTGAGCTGCGGGTAGTTGGTCGAATGGTCGTATACGCCGCCGATGCCGCCCGTTGCCCACAGCGTGTGGCGGGCATGGATCTTAAACGGCTCGCCGGCATGCGCGCCCTCGGCGGCATTTACCAGCTCGTCGGCGGGACGAACCGAGTTGTTCTCGTCCACGGGAACGGCGACGATACCGGTGCACACCGTGGCGCCGTCACGCTCGCCCGTCAGGATGTCGGTCATGGCCACGTGCTCCAAAATCTGCACGTTGTCCAGCTTGCGGACAGCCTGAAGCAGCTTGGTCGTAATCTCCTTGCCGGTGATATCGGCATGGAAGGCAATGCGCGGACGGCTGTGTGCGCCCTCGCGGGTAAAATTGAGGCTGCCGTCGGCCTTGCGCTCAAAGTCCACGCCCATCGCCAGCAGGTCGTTGATGACCGAGCGGCTCGAGCGAATCATGATGTCGACGCTCTCGCGGCGGTTCTCGTAGTGGCCGGCGTGCATGGTGTCCTCAAAGAAGGCATCGTAGTCCGAGCCTTCGGGCAGCACGCAGATGCCGCCCTGCGCGAGCATCGAATCGCACTCGTCGACAGCGCCCTTGGAGAGCATGATCACGCGCGTGCTCGTCGGCAGGTTGAGAGCCGCGTACAAGCCCGCTACGCCGCAGCCGGCAATAACGACGTCGCACTCCATGTCGGGGTATTGTTTGGTTTCCACAGGAATCCTCTCCCTTGTAATGTGGCATAAGGGACTGCCCCTCATGTCACATCGTTCTAACGCGCCGCGTACTCGAGCATGCGGTCGAGCGTGAGTTTGGCCTGGTCGGCAGCCTCGTCCGAGACGCCGATCTGCACCTCGCCCTCACCCGTCTCCAGGCAGCGCACGAGCTTCTCGAGCGTGATGAGATCCATGTTGACGCAGGTGGGCTGCACCGCGGGGAAGTAGAACTTCTTGCCGGTGCCCTGGCAGCGGCGCTCGAGCTCGTAGAGCACGCCGCGGACCGTCACGATAATGAACTCGCTCGCGTCGGACTCCTCGGCATACTTGATGATGCCGGCGGTGGAGCCGATGTAGTCGGCCTCGGCCAGGACGTCGGTCTTGCACTCGGGGTGCGCCAGCACGAGCGCGTCGGGGTGGGCCTCCGTCGCGTCGACGATCTGCTCGACGGTGATGATGTGATGGCGCGGGCAGTAGCCGTTGTTGAGGATGACGTGCTTTTGCGGCACCTGCTCGGCTACGAAGCGTCCCAGGTTTTGGTCGGGAATGAACAGGATATGCTGCTGCGGCAGCTCGGACACGATCTTAACGGCGTTGGAGCTGGTGACGCACACGTCGCTCCAGCTCTTGATCTCGACCGTGGAGTTGACGTAGCACACCACGGCCAGGTCGTCGCCGTACTCGGCGCGCGCCGCGTCGACCGTCTCGCGCTTGACCATGTGCGCCATGGGACAGTCCGCGCCCGGCTCGGGCAGCAGCACGGTCTTAGTGGGATTGAGCAGCTTGGCGCTCTCGCCCATAAACTCCACGCCGCACAGCACGATAGTCTGCTGCGGCAGGCTTTTGGCGAGCTTTGCCAGGTAGAAGCTGTCGCCGACGTAATCGGCAACGGCTTGGACCTCGGGCGCCACGTAATAGTGCGCCAGGATTACCGCGTCACGTTGGGTTTTTAGTTGATGAATGGCCTCGACGAGCTCTGCGGGCACCAGTGCCGCACGCTCCGTTGCCGTCGTTGCCGATGCCAGGCCGGCCGCGATATCGCGTGCAAGCTCCGACGCATCCATGTTCGCGCTCTGTGCCATCAAGGCCCCTCTCTTTTGGCGAATCTTGGGGCTTTAGTATGACACCTAGGTTTACAGCTGACAAGACAGCTGTAAACCTAGGTGTAAAGTTGAAATAAAGATTCAATCATGTGGCAAGTCCATTTTCGAACTGGCAAGCTGAGGATAGCCGGGCTTTCGATAGCGCAGGAGGCATCTTTCGCCACCGCAACACCGCTTGGCGCGAGCTGCACGCCGTGGGGCGCAAACGGTCCGCACCCCCGCAAGCGGCGCGTGCCCGATGTGGCAAAATCGAACTACTTAAGGGGGCCGAATGCTCAAGATTATTGCCTGCGACGATGATGTCGCTTTTCTAGATAGACTGCACCGGATGATCGACCGTTGGTCGACCGAGACGGGCACGGCGGTCGATGTTGCGCTCGTCACGCGCGGCGAGGACCTGCTGGCCCGCCATGCCGCATCGCGCGCCGACATCATTCTGCTCGATATGATCATGCCGCTCGTCAACGGCATGGACACCGCACGCGAACTGCGCCAGGCCGACACCGCCGTGCGCCTGGTGTTCCTCACCTCGTCGCCCGAGTTCGCGCTGGAATCCTACGAAGTCCGCGCCTTCGACTACCTGCTCAAGCCCGTGACTTACGAACGCCTGGCGCAGTTACTCGACGAGCTTTCGAGCATGCGCCCGGCGGCAACCGACGAGCTCGTGATCAAAACTTCCTTTGGCTACCACGCCCTGCGCCTGTCCGACATCGAATATGCCGAAGCGCGCAACAAGCACGTGGTCTTCCACCTGCGCGACGGACGCGATATCGAGGCACTCGAGTCATTCCGCAGCGTCGAGGACCGTTTGGTGCAAAATGCCACCTTCTTTAAATGCCACCGCAGCTACCAGGTCAACCTGCGCAATATCGATCACTTTGACCGCACGGACATCGTCATGCGCTCGGGCGCGTGCATCCCGCTTTCGCGCAGCTGCAAGCAGGGATTCCAAGACGCCTACTTTGCGGCGCGCTTTGAGGGTGGGAGACACTGATGGTCTCCTCGGTCGAAATGGTCCTTTGGGCAATCCACCACGCCACGACGCTGCTCTTTGGCGTCTTTGCCTCGGCGGCGCTGTGCGGTGTCGAGATCAACCGGCGTCATGCGCTTGAACTGGTGCTGGTCGGTGCCGTAACCGGATGCGCATTTGGCCTCGCCAATGCCGTCGGCGGCGAGCTTTTCGCCCGCCAGGTATATCCGATCGTCGTGCATCTGCCGCTCGTCATCTATTTGTGCGCGCGCTACCGCCTGAGCCCGCTGCTTGCCGTGCTCGGCATTACGAGTGCCTATCTGAGCTGCCAGTTCAGCAATTGGATGGGCATCGCCGCATTTGCCGCAACCGATTCTCAGATCGCATACTATCTGGCGCGCATCGCGACCACGCTCGCCGTCTTTGCCGTCCTGTTGCATTGGGCCGGCGACATCGGTCCGCGCTTGGCGATTAAAAGCACCACCGAGCTGGGCATCCTTTTAATCCTACCGCTCGTCTATTACATCTTTGACTACGCCACCAACGTCTACACCACGCTGTTCCACTCGGGCTCGGTGGTGACGGTTGAGTTTTTGGCCTTTGCGCTCTGCGCGTTCTACCTTATGTTCCTCGCCGTCTACCTGCGCGAATACGAAGAAAAGGAAACCGCCGAGCGAGAGCGCTGGATGCTCGAAACCCGCGACAGCGCCGCCATTAAAGAGCTTGAGGCCTGGCGTCAATCTGGTCGCGAGCTGTCGATTCTTCGCCACGACATGCGTCACTTCCTACGCGGCCTGGCCGCTTTAATTGAGGAGGGCCACACCGACGAGGCGCTCAAACGCATCGACGAACTCTGCGAAGCCGGCGACCGCACCGCCGTACGCCGCTTCTGCGCCAACGAGACCGTAAACATTGCGCTTTCGTCATTTAACTCGGAAATCAATAGAAACGGCATTACCGCCAACCTGCGCGCCGCCGTGCCCGAAACCATCCATGTAGGTGACGCCGACCTGTTTAGCGTGCTCTCAAATGCCTTGGAAAACGCTATCACCGCCGCAAGCGCCGCACCCCAAGGAAAGCGATTCGTCGACTTTGACCTGCGATTAGAGGACAGCCAGCTGCTGCTGTTAGTTTCCAACACGTTTGACCGCGCGCCGCGCATGGTCGACGGCATGCCCGTGACCCGGCATGCGGGCCACGGCTTTGGCACCAGGAGCATCAAACTTGCCGTGGAGCGCATGAACGGCAACTGTCAGTTCCGCATTAACGGCGATCGGTTTGAGCTGCGCGCTGTGATGTAGAAGTGCGGCGCCGATCTCGAGGCGTGCCTTGCCCGCCAGACAATCGCTCGCCGGCGCCAATCCGCTACAGCGGAGCGGCCGCCGGGGTCAGCTGCTTGATGTATGCCCACATGCGCTGCTTGGCGGCTTTGTCAGTGAGCGCCGCCTCAAAACCGTCGAGCGCAAGCACGCGGCGACCCTGCACATGGGCGACCAAACCGGGCTTGAGCATGGCGGTGTCGAAGTCGTCGATTGCCACAAGCATGTCGGCATAGGTCTCGCGCATGGTATCGGCCGCGCGATCGTCCAGCAGCAGGACCGCCTCGGGGTCCAAGGCCTCGAGCGCCTCGCGGAACAGCTCACACGGCAGAGTCTCGCCCACCGCGACCGCTCCGTCACCCACGCCGGCGACGCTTGCCAGCACGCAAAAATCCTCGGGCGCGTAGCCGATGGCCCCAAGCGCCTTGCGCAACGCCGCGCCATCCGGGCCGGCGGCAAGCTCGCCACCCGAACGCTCGGCCTCGTCCAAATCGCCTTTGACCAGCACGATCGGCGAGCACGCGTTGCCCGCGATACGCACGCCACGGACCGCAAGCGATGTGAGCTCCTGCTCGGCCGCCTGGGCGATGGCTTCTTTTTTCTGGCTTTGTGACGTGGACATGCGCTCTCCAATCGTTTGCGTGCCCACCATTATATAAAAGAGCTGCCCGCGAGTGGTTGCTTTGCGGGCGGCTGGGTATAAGCACGGTCGTACTGAGTTTTACGCGGCCGAGCCGCGTCGCATTATGGAGGTCACCATGGCTGACATTAATCAGATTACCCCCGAGAACTTCGATTCCATCGTTAACGACAGCCTGCCCGTGCTGGTCGATTTTTGGGCACCGTGGTGCGGGCCCTGTCGATCCCTCTCGCCCATCGTTGACGAGGTTGCCGATGAGCTGGCGGGCAAGCTAGCCGTTGCCAAGTGCAACGTCGACGACAACCAGGACCTGGCCATGAAGTATGGCGTCATGAGCATCCCCACGCTGATTGTGTTTAAGAACGGCGAGGAGATTGACCGCTCGGTTGGCGCTCTGCCCAAGGCGAGGCTGCAGGCGCTGCTGGAAAAGCATCTGTAATACGCTTGTTACATGTTGCCGTCTGCCTGCCGTCCATGAGCGCTTTTACGCCGCTCGCCGGACTTCTGAATGCACCGAGTGCAACCACGGATAGTATGGTAGTCACAAACAGCCCCCAGTGAACGGGTGCGGGTCGCACAGACTCGTACCCGTTTTCTTATGTAACTGCGCGCAGAGCGGGCGTAGTAAAATCTGAACCACTGAACTGCCCCATACAAAAGGAGATTTCCCATGCATGATGTTGGAATGAACATGAGCCAGCTTGCCATGAGCGTCAAGCAGGTCGACGACACCATCGAGCTCGCTCACGAGTGGAGCCATCAGCTGCTGCATGCGACCGAGAATTTTGACATGGAGCGCATCGGCGCCAAGCTCGAGGCCGCCATGGCCGCGCTGCACGAGGCCCACGACGCACTCGAGGGCTACGAGGAAGCCATCGAGGCCGACCACAACTCCGTCGGCTCCGTGAAGCTGGTGTAAGGTGGCCGAACACGAGCACGGCTGCGGGTACGAGCACGAGCATCCGCACGGGGCGGACGGTGACGCGGGCTGCCACTGTAGTGGCTCCGGCTCCGAGCTGGTCCGTTTTTCGGTTACCGCACCCGACGACCTGCTGCGCCGTTTTGACGAGCAGATCGCGCGCCGCGGTGACGTGGCCAACCGCTCCGAAGCAGTGCGCGACCTGATTCGCGCCTCGATCGCCAAGGAGCAGATGCGCACGCCCGATGAGCATGTTATCGGGTCGCTCACCATGATTTACGACCACCATACCGGCGACCTGACGCGCCGTCTGGACGAAGTGCAGCACGACTACACCGACGAGATCGTATCGACCATGCACGTGCATCTGGATCACCACAACTGCTTGGAGATTCTGGCGCTCAAGGGTCGCGGCGAGCGCGTCTACGAACTAGCCGACCGCCTGCTGGGCCTGCGCGGCGTTAAGCACGGCGAGCTCACGTGCGCCGCCACCAAGCAGAGCCTGGGGCTGTAGCGGGATTTCCCGCAGCGCACCTGCCAAATAGGGACAGGTTTGTTTTGGCAGGTTTAGAAGTTTTACCTACCAAAATAAACCTGTCCCTATTTGGTCGGTTTTGATGAGGGGGGTCGCATGCGGCATGTGCATATTCATGTGACGGGCATTGTGCAGGGCGTTGGCATGCGACCGTTTGTGTATCGCGAGGCCATGGCGCATGGCATTTGCGGATGGGTGCTCAATGCGGGCGACGGCGTGCATATCGAGGCGCACGCTCCGGCCGATGCGCTCGATGCTTTTGTTGCCGCGCTTTCTGAGCATGCGCCTGCGGCAGCCCGCGTAGAGCATGTCGAGGTTGTGGACCTGGCAGCCAACGGTTGGGATGCCGCCAACGAACAGGGCTTTCGCATCGTAGCATCGCAGGACCAGACCGCGCACACGACGCGCGGCTCGCCCGATATCGCTACCTGTGACGATTGCCTGCGCGAGTTGTTCGATCCCGCCGACCGACGCTATCACTACCCCTTTATCAACTGCACTAACTGCGGGCCACGCTTTACCATCATCCGATCGCTGCCTTATGACCGAGCGGCCACATCGATGGACCGTTTCCCCATGTGTCCCAAGTGTGCCGCGGAGTATGCCGACCCACTCGACCGGCGTTTTCACGCGCAACCCGATGCCTGCTTTGATTGCGGGCCGCATATTACGTGGCGCGAGGCTGTAAACGGCGATGCGTGCGGGAATTCGTCCGCGACACCGGCCGTCGGCACCACACGCGAGGCCAGCGACGCTATCATCGAGCGCTGCGTTGAGCTGCTGGCCAGCGGTGGCATCGTCGCTATCAAGGGCCTGGGCGGATTCCATCTAGCCTGTGACGCTGCCAACGAGCAAGCGGTGGCCGAGTTGCGCCGTCGCAAACGCCGCAGCAACAAACCACTTGCCGTCATGGTGCGCAGTCTTGCTGATACCGAGCGCCTGTGTCATATCGACGATGCTGAACGCGATCTGCTCGCTGGCAGTATCCGCCCCATCGTGCTGCTGCGCCGGCGCACTGTTGGCGAGGGCAACGGCGGCTCCCCCGACATCCTCGCCCTCGCGCCATCTGTCGCACACGACTTGCCCGAGCTCGGCGTCATGCTCCCCTATACGCCGCTTCAGCATCTGTTGCTCGCCGCGGCAGAAGCCTGCGGTATGCACGCGCTCGTCATGACCAGCGGAAACCTGAGCGAAGAACCCATCGAGACCGACGACGACCTTGCCTGGGAACACCTCGTTGCTGCCGGCATCGCCGACGCGTTGCTCGGTAACGACCGCGCGATCCTCTCGCGCTATGACGATTCCGTGGTGCGCGTGGTTGACGGCACCGTTATGCCCGTGCGCCGCGCTCGCGGATATGCACCCCAGCCGCTGCCGTTGCCGGCGCTCGACCGCGCTCCGTCCTGCGTGCTTGCCTGCGGGCCACAACAAAAGGCCACGATTGCGCTCACGCGTGAAGGGACGAACGGCAAGGCAACCTGTTTTGTGTCGCAACATATCGGCGATGTTGAAAACGGCGGGACCTTCGATGCCTGGAACGCCGCGCGCACGCGCTTGGAAGATCTCTTTGATTTGGCGCCCGCCGCCTTGGCCTGCGATGTACACCCCAGTTATCTATCGGGCCAGTGGGCGCGCGAGCAGGCGCGAAAATGCAATCTGCCGCTCGTCGAGGTGCAGCACCATCATGCGCATATCGCGAGCGTAATGGCCGAGGCCATCGCCGCGGGCCAGCTTACAACCGACGCGCACGTCCTTGGCATCGCCTTTGACGGCACCGGCGCCGGCACCGATGGGACCATTTGGGGCGGCGAGTTTCTTGTTGCCAGCCTTGGCGGCTTTGAGCGCGCCGCGCATTTGCGCACCTGGGCGCTCCCCGGCGGGGCGGCCTCCGTGCGCGACGCCCGCCGCAACGCCTTTGCCCTGCTCAGTGAGCTCGGCCTGCTCGAGCACCCAGGCGCCGCTCGGCTTTTGGACAGCCTCGACGAGCAAACGCGCAGCGTGACAGCCACCATGATCGAGCGCGGCATCAACAGCCCGCGTACCAGCAGCATGGGGCGTCTCTTTGATGCCGCGGCAGCAATTCTGGGCATCTGCGACAAGGCAACCTACGAGGGCGAACCCGCCATCGAGCTTGAGGCTGCCGCCTGGCGCGCGCTCAGCAGTGAAAGTGCCTGCCCCGCCGGCAATATAGCCGGCTTTTCCGTAACCGAATCATCCCGTCCGGACGCCTGCCATGTTCTAAACTCCAGATCGCTTATTGGGGCGCTTTTGGAGGGAACCAGGGCCGGCACTGCGGCCTGCAGGCTCGCGCTCGACTTCCATATCGCCATCGCGCGCTCTTCGGCACGAATCGCACGCGAAATCTGCGCGCGCGAAGGCATCGATACCGTCGCGCTCTCGGGCGGCGTGTTCATGAACCGACTTTTGCTCCAGCTCCTCACCCGCGAGCTTAAAGACGCAGGCCTTACTGTCCTTGTCCCCCGCACCGTACCCGTCAATGACGGCTGCATCGCCTACGGTCAGGCGGCAGTCGCAAGCGCTCGTCTTGCGCAGGTTGCATCGCAGTAGGCTGTTCGGCCAGCCCGCAAGCCGCCGTCTCACAGGTGTAGCGCGTTTGCCCGCAGCGCCCGCGAGCGCTACCATCAACTGATGGATTATTGAGCGCCCGTCCAGCGCAAAGCGTATAAAAGGGGAACAATATGTGCCTTGCCGTTCCCGGTAAAGTAGTCAAACGCGACGACGACCTCAAGGCCACCGTCGACATGATGGGCATCGAGCGCCCCGTGTCGCTACGACTCGTGCCGACGGCACAGGTTGGCGACTATATTCTCGTACACGCCGGCTTTGGCATCCAGATCGTCGACGAGCAGGAAGCGCAAGAAACGCTCGAGCTCGTTAATGCCATGACCGAACTGGCCGAAGAAGACCAACTGGCCAGCAACCCGGCCGAGGCATACTAGTGGCGGCCGGACAGCCGGCTCGCTCCGGTATCGACTTTTCGGCATTTCGCGATTCCAAGCTGGCCCGCGAGCTCATCGAACGCATCCATGAACTCGTCGGCGACCGTACCATCAACCTTATGGAAGTCTGCGGCACGCACACCGTGAGCATCGGCCGCTATGGCTTTCGCTCCATTATGCCGGCCGGGCTCAAACTGCTAAGCGGTCCGGGTTGCCCCGTCTGCGTTACCGCCAACCGCGACATCGACCACGCAATCGCGCTCGCCAACATAGACGGCGCCATCATCACCACCTTTGGCGACATGATGCGCGTGCCCGGGTCATCCACCTCGCTCGCTGCGCAAAAGGCGGCAGGGCGTGACATTCGCATCGTCTACTCCCCGCTCGACGCGCTCGACATTGCCGAGCAAAACCCCGATCGCCCGGTCATTTTTATGGGCGTGGGCTTTGAGACCACAACGCCCACCATCGCCGCCGCCATTTTGGAGGCCGATGCACGCGGACTCCAGAACTTCTCGGTCTACTGCGCCCACAAGACCACGCCGCCGGCGCTGCGCGCCATCGTCAACGATCCCGAGACCACTATCGACGGCTTTATCCTGCCGGGCCACGTCGCCACCATCACGGGCTTAGCCCCCTTTGGCTTTTTGGTCGACGAGTTTAAGACTCCAGGCGTGGTAACGGGATTTGAGCCGGTCGACATCTTGCAGGGTATCTGCATGCTGGTCCAGATGGTTGTTGAGGGGCAACCCGCGATCGACAACGCCTACCGTCGCGGCGTCAATGCCGACGGCAATCCTGTGGCGCGCCAGCTGGTCGAGCAGGTATTTGAGCCGTGCGATACCACGTGGCGCGGGCTGGGATCGATTGCGGCTTCGGGACTCGCCATTCGTCCCGAGTTTTCGCACTTTGATGCCAGCATGCGCTTTGACGTGTCCATCGAGCCGACGGTCGAGCCACGCGGGTGCCGCTGCGGCGACGTGCTGCGCGGGGCCATTACGCCGAGCGACTGCCCCCTGTTCGGCCACGCTTGTACGCCCGAGCATCCCGTCGGCCCCTGCATGGTGAGCTCCGAGGGCAGCTGCGCAGCATATTTCCGCTACCGAGGCTAATAGGTTCCGCCGTTCTAACGAACGGCGGACCAGTCGACGCTGCGCCTCACCCATATAATTCCACCCACGATTGGAGTTTTCGATATGTCCCATAGCGTTACCGATAGCACCGTCCTGCTGGGCCACGGCTCCGGCGGACAGATGATGAAGCGCATCATCGATGAGGTCTTTTTGGATGCCTTTGGGTCGCCCGAACTGCTCGAAGGCAACGACGCCGGCGTCGCCGCGCTGCCCGCGAGCGGGCGCATCGCCATGTCGACCGACAGCTTTGTAGTCTCGCCGCAGTTCTTCCCCGGTGGCAACATCGGCCGTCTCGCCGTGTGCGGAACCGTCAACGACGTCGCGACCTCGGGCGCCAACGTGCGCTACCTATCGTGCGGCTTTATCCTCGAAGAGGGCTATCCCATGGATAGGCTCCGCCAGATTGTGCAGACGATGGCCGAAACGGCGCATGAGGCGGGCGTGTCCATAATCACGGGCGACACCAAGGTGGTCGAGCGCGGCGGGGCCGACGGCGTCTACATCAATACCGCCGGCGTGGGCGAGGTTCCCACGGGCGTGGCGCTCAGCGGCGCCAACTGCCGCCCCGGCGATGTCATCCTGGTCTCGGGTACGCTGGGCGACCACGGCATCGCCATCATGAGCCAACGCGAGGGCCTGGCGTTTTCGAGCACGATCGAAAGCGATGCCGCGCCGCTCAACCACCTGATTGCCGACGTTTTGGCCGCAGCGCCCGGCACGCGTTGCTTTCGCGACCCCACGCGCGGTGGCCTAGCGTCCACACTCAACGAGTTTGCCCAGGCCAGCAATGTCGCCATGGAGGTCGACGAGGATGCCGTGCCCGTGCGTCCCGACGTGCAGGCCGCCTGCGAGATGCTCGGCTACGATGTGTTGCAGGTGGCAAACGAGGGCAAGATGGTCGCCGTCGTACCGGCCGAGCAAGCCGATGCCGCACTGAGCGCCATGCGCGCCGCCCACTACGGCGAGAACGCCGCCATCATCGGTCGCGTGCTGCCACTTGGATCGGACGCTCGACCCGCCGTGCGCGTACGTACCGGCTGGGGCTCGACCCGCATCCTCGACATGCTCGTGGGAGAGCAGCTGCCGAGAATTTGCTAACGACAAAAGCTCAGGGCTATTAAAGATATTCAGATTCCAAACATGCCCGGCACGCATGCCCAGTATTATGGGGTGCGTTTTACAACTCAAGCGGCAGGAGCACCCATGGCAGCGGATTATTCCCATGTGATTTTTGATCTGGACGGCACCATCCTCAACACGCTCGAGGACCTGACAGCCGCCGGCAACCATACCTGCGAGATGCACGGCTGGCCCACGTTTGCCGTTGACGAGTACCGCTACAAGGTGGGAAACGGCATGCTCAAGCTGGTCGAACGCTTTATGCCTGCCGAGTATGCGGGCGACGGTCGCATGTTTGAGCAGACGCTTGCCGAGTTTAGGGCTTATTACGGCGAGCACAAGGAGGACCACACCGCTCCCTATGCCGGCACGACCGAGATGCTCGACCGCCTGCACGCGGCGGGCGTGCAGCTTGCCGTGCTCACCAACAAGGACCACGTCTCGGCGGCTCCGCTTATCGAGAAGTATTTTGGTTCCGAGCGCTTTGCGCTGGTGCAGGGCCGCGTCGATGCGTTTCCCCCCAAGCCCGAAGCACCCGTCACGCTGCATGTGATGGAGGAGCTGGGCGCCGATCCGTCGACCACGCTCTACGTAGGCGATTCCAATGTCGATATCCTGACCGGTCACAACGCCGGCCTTAAGAGCGCGGGCGTCAGCTGGGGCTTCCGCGGCCGCGCAGAGCTGGAAGCCGCCGGCGCCGACTACGTGGTGGACACCCAGGACGAGCTCGCGGCGCTGATCCTGGGCGAGTAACGAGCGACACTGCTTAACGCAGCTGCGACAATTCTTCCGCGCGGAAAGCGCATCCCGTTTTGGAGCTCCGGAATGGGATGCGCTTTCCGTTTGAGGCGCATCAGGGAAACCGCATCCCGTTTCAGAGCAATATTCCGGGTCGCACTTTCCGCAACCCACCCCATCCGGAAACCGCGACCCACTATTCGGCCAAAAACCGGGTCGCGGTTTCCCAAGCACTCGATGCAACGCTGGCACAAGGAATGTCCCCAACTGCCGGCAGAAAAGGAACGTCCCCAAGTGCCGCCTTCGGCAGCGATGGCAACGCCACAGGTACAAGCGCCACTTTAAGCCAGCCAAGGGAACACCGTTGTTTTGGCAACGACAGCGAAAGCCCGCCAGAGCGAGCAAGGTGCCTTGAAACGAGGCGGCATTGACCTTCTGGTCATGCCGCCGAAGTTGAAAGGCAGATTGCCGCTCTGGCGGGCTTGCAACGTCGAGCAGTTGCGGCGTTTGGTAAAACGCCGCAACGAACTAGCTCAGCATTGCATCCATCATCTCGGAGTTGACAGAGTCGTCGGCAGACCACTCGCCGTCGTCGTTGCAGGTGTACTTGAAGATAACCGTGGTCTTCCTGGGCTCGGTGGCCTTGGTCACATCGACCATAACCTGACCGGCCATCTTGTACAGCTCGTCATCGGAAGGAACCGTGTCAAGCGCAGCGACCTTCTCCTGATACTGAGTGGAGAAGTCCTCGACGATCTTGTTCATAGACTTGCAGGTGATAGAGACCTCGGCGGTCGCGACACCCTTGTCCTCGTCGACCGTCACGTCGCCGATCTTGTAGTCAAAGCCCTCAAGATAGGTCTTGGCGTACTCCTTGGGATCGATACCCAGCTGCTCGAACTCGTCGCCCGAAGCCTCCTCCAGACCAGAGAGGAAGTCGTCGCCACCGTTCTTGACCTCGTCAAACTACGTCGTAAGATCCTCGGTGATGAGCTCCTCAACCGAAGGACCTCCACAGCCGGAAAGCACGACCACGCATGCAACCAAGACGGCCATGAGGGGCGCAAGCAGCAGCTTCTTTTTCATGTTGTTCCTCCCAATGAGCGGCACCGCGCTTCCCGGACGCGGCACACGTTGTAATAAGTAAGCCCATACTATCCACTTATGAACACCCTCGGCAACGCGAAGGCGTGGTCGGTTCGTTTTAGCGTCCGAACGGTTTGCAAGCCCGCCCAACGTGCAATAAAACACTTCCCCACGGTGCAATAAAAAAGGTGGCCGGAAAACCCGACCACCCTTGCACATCCTTTGGACGCCGCAGTTTACTTGCGGACGACCTTGACGATGGCGTCACCGGCGGCGACGGCGGACTCTGCCTCAACGGTGAGCTCGACGTCGGCAAACTCGGCGGTGTTGGACACGGCCACGACGACGCAGTCCTTGTAACCGGCGGCAGCGATCTTGGCGCGGTCGATCTTGAGTATGGGCTGGCCGGCCTTCACAACGTCGTCAGCCTTGACGAAGCCCTCGAAGCCGTCACCGTTCATGTTGACGGTATCGACACCAACGTGCACCAGAACCTCGATGCCGCTATCGGACTGCAGGCCCACGGCGTGACCCATGGTGACGGTCACCTTACCGTCGCAGGGAGCGTAGACCAGATCATCCTCGGGCCACACGGCACAGCCCTTGCCCAGAACCTCGCCACCAAAGACGGGATCGGGCACGTCGGCCATCTTGATGACCTTGCCCTTGACGGGCGAGCACAGCACGTCGGCGCCGGCAGAAGCAGAGATGGAGGCCGGAGCAGCGGCAGCCGCGGGCTCAGCCTTCTTCTTGAACATATCAAACAGACCCATACGTTTTCTCCTCTTGATTAAGCGCAACGTTGTGCGCATGCCTACGATAATTATAGTGCCAAATGGTTCAAATGCTAAGGTGGGGACTCGAATCGCGAGCCCTTCTCGGTAGTGCTCGTGGGATGAGCATCTCCTTTGCATCGCGGTTCGATAAGCCGAGTATCGCCCACGCGCGGGACGGGCAGAAGCGGGCACGCCAAACCCGATACTTCTTTTCGCTCTCGAGTCCTGCCGCCGCCCCGTCCCTGACACTTCCTGATACCGACCGAAACGTGCCAAAATAAACCCGTCCCTTTTTGGTAGGTTTGGCGAGTGTGGATTTTCGGACGCTTAACTAACGAGCGTGGATAATCTCCCACTTTGACTTTGAGGCCGTCACCGAGCCAAAAACGGGAGATTATCCACGTTCATTTTGGATGACCCCCTTGTACCAAGCCGAGCTCCATGGTCAAGTAATAACGACTTCTCATCATTAGATTGTTTACATCAATTCTAATAACTATTTAATCCTTAAACTCGTTATTAGAATTGATATGATTAGCCTAATAACGAGTTTCCGGCACTAAAGATATGGAGGGCGCGATGCAAATCGAGGAGAACGGCCAGGGAACGCTCCGCAATAATCTATCGGGGAAATTGGCTTACTATTCGTTTTTTCCAACGCCCTTGCAATCATTGAGGCAGCTAAACCTCACCGAGGAAACCTATCGCACGCTTTCCGCATGCTCACGAAAGCTTGGAGAGCTTGAAGGCATGCTCTACTTTGTTCCCAACGCCGATATGTATCTGACAATGTACGTGCGCAAAGAAGCACTCCTTTCTTCGCAAATTGAGGGAACCCAGTGCACGTTTGACGACCTACTTAGTCCATCGCAAACACAACTCCATCATAAAGATGTCGCAGACGTCGTGAATTACGTCCGTGCTGTCGACCGCGGCGTAGAACTGCTCAAAAAGATGCCCTTGTGCACGAGACTTCTTAGGCAAGTTCATGCGGTCCTGCTGGACGGAGTGCGCGGAACGGAGAAGAATCCAGGCGAGCTGCGCTCCTCACAAAACTGGATTGGCCCCTCAGGCTGCACCATTGCAACCGCATCGTTTGTCCCTCCAAACATTGAAGATTTGAGTAACACGCTCCAGGACCTCGAACGCTTTATCAATGAGCCTCAAGTCGAAATGGATCCGATTGTGCGGGCGGCGCTCGTCCATTACCAATTTGAAACTGCCCATCCATTCCTAGACGGAAACGGTCGCCTGGGCAGGCTTCTCATTACACTTATGCTCATCAATGATGGCGTTCTTCATTCTTGCTTGTTCTATCCATCGTTCCAGTTCAAGAAAAATCGAAGCGAGTACTACCGGCAACTCACATCCGTAAGGGAGAGAGGCACTTACGAGGAATGGATAGAGTTTTTCTGCAACAGTCTTCTCGAGAGTGCGAAGGACTCGGTAGGGTCTTTAAAAAACCTTGTTGACCTCCATAACCGTTCCACAGCAACCATTACCGAAAATCTCGGAAGGACCGCTGCAAACGGGCAAAGGCTGTTGGGCATTCTTGAAGAGCACCCCATCGTCGACACCGCATTCATCGCTGCCCAACTCGATATCGGCAGGAGTACCGCGAGCTCGCTCGTCAAATCATTTGAAGAATTGGGTATCCTCCGTCCGCTCGACGAGTCAAGACAGAGATACCGGCAGTACGGGTATGAAGAGTATCTTTCGATTCTCAGGGAAGACGCCGAGCCGATTAGATAGGCATCGCAGCCCAAGCAAATTAAAGCGAGCGCGGATAATCTCCCACTTTGAGCCCGCACACAGGCCAAAAACGGGAGATTATCCACGCTCATTTCTGACTAGTCATTTATGAACGTCCCCAATGACTAGTCCGGCAACGCCGATGTTTCGGCAACGACAGCGAGCGAACCGCATTCGGAGCAAGACGACGCCGCAGGTAGAGAACGGACAGCGAGCGGGTCGCATTTGAGACAAGGTGACGTGAAACGAAAGGGCGCTGACCTTCTGGTCGCGCCCTTGAAGTTGAACGTCAGATTGTCCAAATGCGGCCCGCGCAGCGTCGAGCAGTTACGGCGTTTGGTAAAACGCCGTAACTAACGTGCTCCGTACTGCTCGTAGTAGGCATCGATGGCGGCCTTGAGCTCGTCGTCGATGACAACCTTGCCGTCGATCTCGTGGTTATAGAGGGTCTCGACGACCTCGGCCATGGAGACGATGCTCGCGACGGGGAAACCGTACTTGGCCTCGATCTCCTTCTGGGCGGTGGTCACGCCACCCTTGCCGACCTCCATGCGGTTGAGGGACACGATCAGGCCCTTAATCTCGACATCGGCAGCAGCCTTGACCTTGGGATAGGTCTCGTCGATGGACTTACCGCTGGTGGTGACGTCCTCGACCATGACCACGCGGTCGCCGTCCTGGGGCTCATAGCCCAGCAGGTTACCCTTGTCGGCGCCGTGGTCCTTGGCCTCCTTGCGGTCGCAGCAGTACTTGACCTCCTTGCCGTACAGCTCGTGGTAGGCAATTGCGGTCACGACGGCCAGCGGAATACCCTTGTAGGCCGGTCCAAACAGCACATCAAAGTCGTCGCCAAAGTTATCGTGGATGGCCTGGGCGTAATACTCGCCCAGCTTCTTGAGCTGATAGCCCGTCACGTAAGCGCCGGCGTTCATAAAGAACGGGGACTGACGGCCGCTCTTGAGCGTAAAGCTGCCGAACTTAAGGACGTCGGACTCGACCATAAACTTGATGAACTCTTGCTTGTAAGCCTCCATGCGGGCTCCTCTCGTAATCGCGTACGTGCCTTCCAGTTTAGCGCAGGCGAAGCGTAGATGCGGGCGCGCTTTGGGGCCACGGCATTCTGTAAAGGCTTTGTCAGGGGGAATGGTTTTACGAACAATGGGGTTGACATGTCAAACTCCCTCATCAAGAATACGGGCGGATTAAAAAGGGGTACGAGATACCCAAAGCGCGCTGCGCTCAGCCTTTAGGAGGTGTGCCATGGAAGGCAGTCCTAGTCGAAAAACCTGCATGTCGCCCTCGGCACGCCGCGAGGGCTCCGCACACGCATAAACGCCACCGGCAGATCGCCAAAACCACCGCAAAGGCGCGCTGCACCCTTTGTGGGCTCAAGAGCTTGACGTGAGCGACATCTAGGTTTTTTGAAGCAAATACGACACGTACGCTAACTCCCCTCAACAAGGAGGACCCTATGCTGATGCTCAAAACCGTCACGGTACTCGAAGCCATCTCCAAGCGCCGCCGCACGGCGCGCCCTGCCGCTCATACCGGCCTGTCCAAGAACACCATATTCGCCACCACCCATAGTGCCGAGGACGCCCTCGTACTGCTTGACGCCACGGCAAACGGCCTCACCGTCGAGCAGGCAACTGAGCGCCTGAACGCCGTCGGCCCCAACACCATCGAGGCAACGACCAAAACGCTCGCCCGCCGCATCGCCGACGCCTTCATCGATCCCTTCGCCGGCATCCTCGCCGCGCTCGCGCTGGTCTCGCTCTACATCGACGTGCTCGCCGTACCCGAGCCGCAGCGCGACCCCTCCACGGTCATCGTCATCGGCATCATGCTGCTGGTATCGGGCGGCATGAAGTTTATCCAGGAAGCCCGCAGCGGCAATGCGGCCGAGGCCCTTAAGGACCTGGTCTCCAACACTTGCACCGCCCTGCGCGACGGCGGGCGCATCGAGATCCCCTTCGACGAGCTCGTCCCCGGCGATGTAATCCGCCTCTCTGCCGGCGATATGGTGCCGGCAGACGCCCGCATCATCACCGCGCGCGACCTGTTTGTGATCGAGTCCGCACTCACCGGCGAGAGCGAGGCCGTCGAGAAGACCACCGCCGTCACCGTCGTCGAGGGCGCCGACGGCTCCGCACTGCCACTCTCTGCCTGCAAGAACATCGTCTTTACCGGCACCTCCGTGCAAAACGGCGCCGCCATGGCGCTTGTCGTTGCCACCGGCTCGGACACCTACCTGGGCGGCATCGCCAAGATGCTCAACGGGCGCGGCGAAAAAAGCGCGTTTGACCGCGGCGTCTCGAGCGTCTCCATGCTGCTGGTGCGCCTGATGCTCGTTATGGCGCCGGCCGTCTTTGCCATCAACGCCGCCACCAAGGGCAACGTCATCGACGCGCTGCTGTTCGCCACGAGCGTGGCCGTGGGCATCACGCCGCAGATGCTTCCCGTCATCGTGACCACGAGCCTGTCGCAGGGCGCCAAGGACCTCGCCCGTCGCCAGGTTATCGTCAAGGAGCTGCCGGCGATTCAAAACCTCGGAGCGATGGACGTCCTGTGCTGCGACAAGACCGGCACCCTCACCGAAGACCGCATCGTGCTCGAGCGCTACCTCAACACCGATGGCAACGAGGACGCGCGCGTGCTGCGCCATGCGTTTTTGAACAGCTTCTTCCAGACCGGCCTCAAAAATCTTATCGACCTGGCCGTAATCGACCGTGCCGATGTGACACCCTCGACCGTCGCACCCGATTCCATGCTGGGCCAGAGCCTGCGCGACCGCTACACCAAGGTCGACGAGGTTCCCTTCGATTTCTCGCGCCGTCGCCTGAGCGTAGTTGTCGCCGACGCCCAAGGCAAAACCCAGATGGTTACCAAGGGCGCCGCCGAGGAAATGCTCGAGATCTGCTCCTTTGTCGAGATCGATGGCATCGCTCAGCCGCTCACCGACGAGAAGCTCGCCCAGATTCGCAAGCAGATCGCCGGACTTAACGCCGAGGGCCTACGCGTAATTGCCGTGGCGCAGAAGACCAATCCGCGCTGCGTGGGCGAGTTTGGCATCGCCGACGAGTGCGACATGGTGCTGATGGGCTTTTTGGCCTTCCTCGATCCGCCCAAAGCAAGTGCCGCGGGCGCCGTCGCCACCCTCGAGGCCAAGGGCGTGGCGGTCAAGGTCCTAACCGGCGACAACGACCGCGTCGCCGCCACCGTCTGCGAGCAGATTGGTATCGATGCGAGCAACGTCTTGCTCGGCTCCGAGATCGATGCGCTCGATGACGCCGAACTTGCCGAGCGCGCCGAGAAAACCCACCTCTTCGCCAAGCTCTCGCCGCTGCAGAAGGCGCGCCTAGTACGTGTCATGCGCGAGATGCTCGGCTACACCGTGGGCTTTATGGGCGACGGCATCAACGACGCCGCCATGCGTGCGAGCGATTGCGGCATCTCGGTCGATTCGGCCGTCGACATTGCCAAGGAATCCGCCGATATCATCTTGCTTCAGAAGGACCTGGGCGTGCTCGAGCGCGGCATCATCGAAGGCCGCCGCACTTACGGCAACCTGCTCAAGTACCTCAAGACCACGGTGAGCTCCAACTTTGGCAATGTGCTGTCCGTGACCGTCGCGAGCCTGTTCTTGCCGTTTTTGCCCATGAGCGCCCTGCAGCTGGTTCTGCTGTCGCTGGTCTACGAGATCGTGTGCATCGCACTGCCGTGGGACACCGTCGATGACGCCTGGACTGCCCGCCCGCGTGCCTGGGACGCCGCGTCCATCAAGGGCTTTATGCTCGAGCTGGGCCCCGTGAGCTCGCTGTTTGACATCGTGACCTTCGCCGCGCTCTTCTTTGTCGTGTGCCCCGCCGCCGTGGACGCAAGCTGGTCCGAGCTTGCCGCTGCGGGCGACGTCGCGGGTATGGCGACCTTTGCTGCGCTCTTCCAGAGCGGCTGGTTTGTCGAGTCCATGTGGTCGCAGACACTCGTGGTCCACATGTTGCGCTCCCCGCATCTGCCGAGCCCGCGCGACCACGCCGCGCCCGCATTGTGCGTTCTTACCGTGCTGGGCCTGGCGCTCGTCACCTGGCTGCCGGCAAGCCCCATCGCCGATGCGCTCGGCCTCATGCCGCTGCCCACGAGCTTTTTTGGGCTGCTCATTGGCATCGTTACCGCCTATATCGCGCTCACCCAGCTGGCAAAGCGCCGCTACATTGCCCGCCACGGCGAGCTGCTGTAGCAAGTAGACGGAAAACACCCTGCCACCTGCCGTTGCCACTACCACAGCTGCCAACGCCGCTGCCGCTGCCTCTGCCGCCGCCGCAGTCTATCCCCCCAGCAGTTGCGGTGAAATAGTTCCTGTTTAAAGCCCAGTGACTTTAATTTAGGGACTATTCCACCGCAACTTATTGGGAGATTAGCTAGTCCTTGGGTGTCCAGGACCAGAAGAAGTTGATAAGGGCCACACGCGAGGCGGTACCGGCCTTTTTGTTGATCGAGGAAATGTGGCGATAGAGCGTGGAACGCGAAAGGA
>ULNP01058739.1_pt1 | contig 23486 bp, 19 predicted proteins | sample 1951941 | NCBI WGS metagenome assembly ULNP01 (sample SAMEA4835579, study PRJEB28245) | human gut metagenome | biome: gut microbiome; material: fecal sample | place: Denmark | collected 2008
CATTACCAGCAAAGCGCCCTAAAAAGCTAACGTTATGCCCGAACCTACTCGAAGCTCAGCTGCTCCAGACGATCAAAGACCGTGTCGATACGGGTGAGGAAGTCCCATGGATCAAAGATCTCGTCGAGCTTCTCCTGGCTGACGGTGCAGCGCGGGTCGGCCTCGAGACGCTCCTTAAAGGTGGGGCCGGAGACACAATCCTGTACCTCGTGCCAGGTTGCCATGGCGTTCTCCTGCACAATGGCGTACGCGTCCTCGCGGGTGATGCCCGTATCGACGAGGGCGAGCAGCACCTTGGAGGAGAAGATGAGGCCGCGGGTCTTATTGAGGTTGGCCATCATGCGGGCAGGGTACAGCTGCAGGCCGTCGATAACGCGGATGAGGCACTGGAACATGTGGTCGAGGGCGATGAAGCTGTCGGCCTGGGCGACGCGCTCGGCAGAGGAGTGCGAAATGTCACGCTCGTGCCACAGGGCGACGTTGTCGAAGGCAACCTGCGCGTTGGCCTTCACGACGCGCGACAGGCCGCAGACCTTCTCCATGGTGATGGGGTTGCGCTTGTGCGGCATGGCGGAGCTGCCCTTTTGACCCTTACGGAACGGTTCCTCGGCCTCGAGCGTATCAGTCTTCTGCAGATTGCGGACCTCGGTAGCGATGCGCTCGCAGGTGGCCGCGGTGGTGGCGAGAACGCCGGCGAGGTAGGCGTGATGGTCGCGGCTAATAACCTGCGTGGACAGCGGGTCGTGAACCAGGCCCAGGTGCTCGCAGACATATTCCTCGACAAACGGCTCGATGGAGCTGTAGGTGCCGACAGCGCCCGAGATGGCACCAAAGGCAACATTTTTGCGGGCGTCCTCAAGACGATCCAGATCGCGCTTGAGCTCCCAGGCCCAAGAGCCAAACTTCATGCCGAAGGTCATCGGCTCGGCATGGATGCCATGAGTGCGGCCGGCACAGAGCGTGTTACGCTCCTCAAAGGCGCGACGCTTGCAAATCTCGCCGAGCTTCTTGACGTCCTCGATGATCAGGTCGCAGGCCTGGGTGAGCTGGTAGCACAGGGCCGTGTCGCCCAGATCGGAGCTGGTCATGCCATAGTGAACCCAGCGGCTGGGCTTGGGGTCGCCCTCGGGAACATCGGCATCGATGTATTCCTTCATGTTGGTCAGGAAGGCAATGACGTCGTGACGCGTGACTTCCTCGATCTCATCGACCTTCGCCTTCTCAAAGTTGGCATGGTCGCGGATCCACTGGGCCTCGTCTTTGGAAATACCGATCTTGCCGAGCTCCGCCTGGGCCTCGCAGGCCAGAACCTCGATCTCCTGCCAAATGGCGTACTTGTTCTCGAGGGAGAAGATGTGTCCCATCTCCGGGCGGGTATAGCGATCGATCATAGCGGCTCCTTTTTGGTTATTGGCACGTTGGTCGTAACCCAACCATTGTACCGTGCGCAGGTGCAAGTATGGGCAGCAGGCATTAACCTAACATTTTGGAATTGGAGCGAGCATGGGGACGTCCGCGTTATTTGCTTCGCAAATCCGCACCGGCTGCGGTCGATCCCCTCGGATTCACGGTGACGATGGGGGAGACTTTGTTGAATTGGCCGTCCCGAGGTCTTCTGTGCTCCATGGAGCGGGCAACGGGACATCCGCTTATTTGCTTCGCAAATCCGCACCGGCTTCAGACGCCTGTCGGCGCCTTCGCCTGCTCGCTACAAACGCTTCGCGTTTGCTTTACGCTCGCACCCTGTCGGGTTCGAGTCCCGGCGCTTTATTGAAAAAAGCACGGCACCGTAATGGTGCCGTGCTTGTGCTTCTAGCTGGAGCGGGCAACGGGACTCGAACCCGCGAGTGTCAGCTTGGGAAGCTGATGCCTTACCACTTGGCGATGCCCGCTTGTCTGTTGGCTAGTATAACGCGGTTGTCTTGTTCGATACAAGGGTGGTGATGCTTGTTTTAGCTGTGGAGATTCGTTTGAAAATCACGTCAATTGTGGAGACGAGGACCTTTGACTTCCTGTTCTCCCTATCTTCTACCTGCACTTTTGCTTGATTGTTGTATTTGAGCTCAATTTGTCAGGAATTGGGCAAGCTTTTGGTCAGGCTCCGGTACTTACCCGCATGAACCTCGGGGGTAGCCTCATCCTACGCGTCGCAGCCTCCCCGTGCGGCGCACGAGGGATAAGGAGCAGCCATGTCCAACGCACCCACGCACTCTGTCCACAGCGCAATCGCAACAGGTCCGCTGCTCCTGCTCCTCTTCCTGCTTTTCGGCTGCCTGGCACCGGGAGCCGCATTTGCCGTCGATGGCTACGACCAGCTCGGCTTCCGCACTATTAGCGATGATTGTGGGTCCTTCCTCATCGGCAAGTATGAAGCTCAAGACGCCTCGATTGCCTACTGCATGAACCAGGAGCGCCCCGGCCCCACCAAGCCGGGCGGCCCATGGCTCAACTTTGATCAAGGCTGGGTGTGGCTCGACGACGAGTTCGCGGCAATCGTTTGTCACGGATATCCTACCGCCACGTCGTTTGGCGGTTACCATCTTTCACCTGATCGTGCCCGCGCCGCAACCCAGCTTGCCGTATGGATGCTCAACGGCACTACCCATGTCGACGGTACCTACTCTTACACGACCGCTCAGGGCAAAACCAAGAGTGGGCACTTTACCGCCGACAATGAAGTCGTGGCGGCGGCGCGGTGGCTCCACGACAGCGCAAAATCAGGAAGCATCAAAGCCGCTCCGCACCGCGCGCGGCGCTATCTAGGAGCCGTATCGGGCGGCAGCAAACGTCAGGACATGCTCTATGTACTGCCGGCGGTCTCTGTTTCCTTCCAAAAGCAGTCTGCAAACGCTGCCATTACCAGCGGAAACAATACTTATCAGTTTGCCGGGGCAACATTCGATCTTTTTGAGAGCGCCAGCGACGCACGTGTTGGCACCATCCAGATGGACAGCAACGGTCGGGCGCAAGCAACACTTCTGCCCAACACAGCATACTACCTAGTTGAAACGAAGGCGCCGGCCGGCTATGTCCCCCGCCACGATCGCATCGCCTTTACCACGGGGAATGACGGCGGGCGGGTCGCCATTGATGAACAGCCCGGCACCATCAACCTGCGTATCGTAAAACTCGATACCGCGACGAATGCCGGCCCCCAGGTAGGTTCTTCACTCGCAGGAGCAGAGTTCACGTGTGTGTCGCAATCAACCCCTGGATGGGCGCAAATCCTCACGACCGACGAAAGCGGTCAGGCCACCCTCGCCGATGTCCCCTTAGGAACCTTTACCATCTACGAATCAAAAGCCCCCGAGGGCTACCTGCCATCCAACGACAGCTGGACCTATACCGTTGGAGCCGACCAGCTCGGCGATTCAGGCGTGGTCGAGATCGAATCTCGCATTTCCGATATCCCCATTGCGTTTGACCTTGAGATTTCCAAATTCAAGGATTACGGCAATAGCGACCAATCCGGCCTGGAGCAGCCGGCGGAAGGTGTTGTCTTTGAGGTTGTCAGCAACAGCTCTCAGCAGGTTGTTGGCACACTGACCACAAACATCTATGGCTTTGCCTCCACCAAAGATCAGCCCGAAGCATGGTTCGGCACAGGCAAGCGACCCGCCGGTGTCCACGGAGCCGTCCCATACGACCGTGCCGGCTACACGATTCGCGAGGTTCCGGAAACCGTCCCCGAGGGTTTTAAACGTGCAGGGGAATGGACCGTCGGGCCCAATCAGATTTCCAACGGCGCCGAGCTTCAATATATCGTGGACAACCACGCTCTGTCGACGCATCTCCAGATTGTAAAACGCGATGCCCAAACAGGCGCTTCTGTTCCACTAGCCGGATTCACCTTCCAACTCCTCGACAGCAATCATGAACCTGTCTCACAAACTTGCTGGTATCCAGCACATAACGTAATGGACACCTTTACGACTGACGCGACCGGGACCGTCACACTGCCCGAATCGCTCGTGCCGGGCACCTATTATGTACGCGAAACCTCGGCCAAAGAGCCCTATCTTGTCGACGAAGAGATCGAGGTAAACATACCCGCCGACATGAACCTAACGCCCGTTGCAATCGCCTCGTATTATGACCACGCCGCGACCGGAAACATCAGGATCGTTAAAACCGATGCCGTAGACGGCAGCAGCCTCGCGGGCGCCATCTTTGAGATCCGTGCCTCGGGTGATATCGTGCGCCCCGACGGTAGCATTGCCGCGCTCGACGGTGAGACTGTCGCGACCGTCACGACGGATGAAACTGGAGAAGCACGCGCGGACGACCTCCCGCTGGGATCTGGCACCGCACGCTACGAGGTTGTCGAGACTCAAGCGCCGGCAGGCTTCTTGCTCGATCGGACAACCCATATTGTCGACCTTACTTATGCCGACCAGAAAACACCCGTTGTAGAAGCACGGCTTAACGTATCCGACGATTACACCAAGGTTGATATCTCCAAGGTCGATGCAAGCGGAGAGCAGGAAGTGAAAGGCGCACAACTCACCTTATATGGTCCCGATAAAACCGAAATAGACTCCTGGACCTCATCCGACAAGCCGCACCGCGTCGAACATCTTGCACCCGGCACCTACTCGTTGCGCGAAATGATGTCTCCGCGGACCTATGACCTTGCCGAGGAAATAACGTTTGAAATAAAGGATACGGGAGAAGTCCAATCCGTCGCGATGAAGGATGTGCCCATCGAGATCAAGGGACAGGTCGACAAGCGTCAGGAACTTGTCCAACCTATCGAAAAGGGCCTGTTGGCTAACGGCGATGGTAAAAACCGCGCCACGACGCAAACCAATAGTGATGGGCTTTTCTCCTATACCATCGATGCTCGTAACGATTCCGCTACTTGGGTTGATGAGTTTACGATTACCGATGATCTTGAGTGCGCCAAAGACGGCACAGCGAGATTCATCTCAATCGAAACCCCCGTCGCCATCGGCGACCTCAACGGTCTGTGCAACGTATGGTATCGCACGACGCCGTTGGACTCGACAGACGTCGATGAGCCGGCAAACGCGACACTTGACGATGGGCACGAAAATCCTTGGCTTGAGTCCGACGAAGTAAAAGAGAGCCTGGGTGAGGACTGTCGCCTCGTCGATTACGACGGTTGGCACCTCTGGAAGGCGGATATCTCGACCACGGAATCCACCACACTCGAGGCGAAAGAACTCGACCTTGCATCCAATACCGTCGTAACGGGCATTCGAATTGAATACGGTGCGGTAGCCGCCGACTTTACGACTCGAAGCGATGCGGATTCTTGGACCCGCGATGATCTCAAAGATGAGCACGACGACCTTGACGATGCCAAAGCAATCCTTGGCACAGACGCTCGGGGCGCAGTCGTACACATGCAGGCAACGTCGGCTTATACGCCCCAAACCGCACTCACCAACAGCGCGCGCGTCGATCTTTGCCGCAACGGTGGCGGCGATAAACTTGAGTCACATGACGAGGACAGCGTCATTCAACGCTGTACCCTACCGCAGGACCTACCGGCAACAGGATCAGTTCCCATCGCCGCTTGCATCACCGCGCTCCTGACCTCGGGTGCCGCAGCCCTATGGTTCGCTCGCCTTAGGTCGATCCCAAAGAAGCGCTAGCGCGATGAAAAAGCGGGCGAGCCAGTCCCCTGGCTCGCCCGCTTTCAATCATGTAAATCGCCGTATCTACTCTGCAGACGAAGATCCACCATCAACGATTGCTTGCTCGGACTCAGGAATCCCATCGGCACCCGTGCTCTGTTCTTGCTCCACCTCTTCGCTGATTGCGGAGGCGGGGGTCGAGCCCTTTGCACCCACGATGTAGGCAGCCCCAAATCCTAACGCAATGGCAATCAAGGTCAAAATCACGTAGACAGGCCAATGGCGCTTAATATACGAAAACACGTTGACTCCTTAGAGCTCCGTCTACGAACGGCGGATAACCTCGGTCACGACCTCGGATACCGTGGCAATGTTCGTCGGGTTGACATTGTGGGGCAGGTCGTCCTCGGTACGAGCGCAAGCTAGACGCGTGCCGTCCACGCCGGCGATGGTGAGGGCTCGGCGGCTCGCCTCGAGCGCGGCATAGGCATCGGTCTTGGCATAGGGCATCTCGAGCGCGCCACAATCGACATGGAACGACTTGCACACCTTGCTGACCAGGTTCATGATGCGGCGATCGCCCTTGAGCAGCTGCTGTTCGCCCTCAACCGTCACCACCGAAAGCCTACCGGCGCCGACGGATTCAAGATTGATAAAGAATACGCCGCGGAGCTTGTCGCGATGCGAAGCCAAGAAGGCCTTCATACCGGCGCCATCACAATCCGAGGCGCCCGTTGCCACAAACCAGATATCGTGACCGAGCAGCTCATCATCGCCCATAGAGGCGACAGCCGAGAGCATATCTTCGGAAGAAGCGCCATCGGAAAACGTAGCGCCACCCTTCCAGCCATCGTTATCGTCCTCGAAGTTATCCCACGAACCGATACCGCGACCGGACTTCTTGGCATCGTAATCGTCTTCGACGCCCAGCCAGTCACTCATGCTGTCCTGCTCGTTTTTCTTTTTACGGCCGAACAGACCACCCAGGCCGCGCTTACGAGACTTGGGTGCCGCCGGGGCGGGAGCCAAAATGGTCTCGATCGGCTGCGCGCCCGACGCAACGGGCATAGGAGGCGCAACGGGTGCCGATGTGGGTTCGGGACCTTGGGCGGTAGCAAAGGGGTCGTTGACCTGGGCAGAGGGATCGGGAAGGTCGAACAGCGACGTGCGAGACGCAACGTTTGCCTGCTTCATAGACGGCAGCGACGGATCGGGGACCGAAGCCAGCGGAGACGAGGAGGGTGCCGACGCCGGGTCGGGAACATTCATCTGCGGACGCGGCGATGCCTGGGAGGAAATCTGGGCCATAAGGGAATCGACCGTTTCGTCCTGGGTGGGAGCGACATTGGCAACCGTGGCACCGGAACCACTCGGGGTCGGCATGGTGAAAATCTGCGTGGAGTAAGGCCTCGACTCATCCGTTTCGAGAGTCTCGGAAACCACAGACACTTCCTCCTGCTCGGCCTCGGTCGAATCATCTTGCTCGGCTGCCGCGTATTGCTCTTCGCCAGAGTTGGCCTCAACGGGCTCGTCCTCGGCGGCATCTTGGATTTCGGCGGCATCAATAGGCTCGTCATCGTCCACTGCGTCGCCCTGCTCATCGGAAACAGGAAGGGGCTCGGCAATCGCGGTGCCTTGCTTTTCAAACGTTATCGTGGAATCGAACTGCGCGGCATCAAACGACATGGTGCTATCGACGTGCTGCTGAGCCTCGAAAGACGTCGTCGCCTCAACAACATCCGCGGACGCCGGTTGCTGGGACTCAAAGGACGTTGTAGCTTCGGCGGCGTCGACGGGCACGGACTGCATAGCCTCGTTCTGCTCGAACTCTTGCGCCGCGTGCTCACGTGCCGCCTCGGCTGCCTGCTGCTGAGCGATAGCCTCCTGCTCGGCAGCCTCGCGTGCGGCAGCGCGCTTCTCCTCGAAATCGTCGACAAATTTCTTGCCCTTTGCAAGCGCACCCTTAAAGAAGTTGGAAGCGCTGGCGCCAATCGACGAGAACGCGGATGCAATGTCGGCATGGGGCGTTGCCGCGGGAATCTCGGCCGAGAAATCAGTATCGCTCTCGTAAGACATGCGCCTCGGCTGTTCAACGTAATCGTCGTCAGACTCGTCCGCAACGTCTTGCGCCGGCGCGGCGGGAGCCAAAATGTCCAGTCCTGCCGCGGGATCGATCGCGGACACCGCCTCGGGATCGGCAACGGCAGCGGTAACCGCGGCAGACTCATCATCCGCAGCGACAACGGGCGCAGGCGCAGCCACGACGGGGGCAGGCTCGGGCTCAAACGTCGGCTCCTCGCCCTCCTCGTAATCGAGCGTGCAGGACTCGGGAAGCATTCCGAGCGCACGGATGGCATCCGAACCAAAGCGGATGTTGCCGGCGGCATTGCGATAGAGCTTGGGCTCGGGCTCGGCCGCGACAGGCTCCTCCACCGGCTCGGCAGCGGAAACCTCGTTATTGAACTCTTCAGCCTGGACAGCCTGATTCTGATCCTCGGGCACGATGGCGCCGATCAGCGTCTCGTCGGCAGACGCACCCTCAAAGCCCTCGATCTGCTCGTCGAAAGCCTCACCCTGTTCGGGCTCGGTCTGAGCGTCGGGAGCAATCGGCTGACCGAATTCGTCCTCGGCGTAGGTAGGCTCTTCATACTCGATGGTGTTGCCGTAGTCGTTTTGCTGCTGGGCCGCGGCATATTCCGCCGCTGCGCGCGCCATTTCCTCGGCACGACGCTTCTGCTCCCCAAAATAGGTATCGAACGGAACATCGTCGGGAAACTCGTTTTCGCCCTGGAAGGGAGCAACGTTGTCCATAACGCCGAGCATAGCGGCGACAGAAGACTTGTTGCACACCGCGCCGGACGTATAGGGAAGAATGTGGCGGTTAGAGATGATGTTTACCGCGTTGGCGAGTGCAACGAGGGAAGCGAGGATCGCGACAATCCACAGCAGAACTTTGAGCGCGCCGGGGAGCGGCAGAATACGCAGGATGGCAACGGCAGCGGGGGCAACCGTGGCAACGGGCAACAGCTTGGCGATGAGCGCACGATATGAAGCATAGGGCTCGCGGGCGAGCAGCTCGGCACGGGGAGAGTCGTAGTGTGCGACAACGACCACCGGGCGGTTACGCGGAGACGCGAGCGGGCCCGAGGCCTTGTGGTAGGCGATGACATTTTGGCTCACGCCCGTCTTGCCCAGGCGCGAAACCACGGGATGCCCCGTGCGCTCGAGCACGTAGAGCACGGCACCGACAATGGCCAGCAAGGTGCCGACCAAGCCGATACCGCCGCCGATGCCCATCAGCAGGGCGCCGGCAAACGCAAGAATACCGGTAACGGCAAATGCCAACCTACTGGGCGCCGGGGCATTGAACTCCTGAACCTCGGGGTCAAAGCCGTGGTTGCGGAAGATCTGAGCGATATCCTCGGCAGCCAAGCGCTCTTCTTCGCTGCACGCCGGCGTAATGCCGGTGTTCTGCAGCAGGTGGTTAATATAGTTCTGGGTGTTCGCCATGTGCGCTCCACATCCATAATCCGACAAATAGGCCCAATGCATGCACATTAGAACCGTATATAGTCGAAAGTATACCCCGAGCGAGCGCAAACGACCGAATTCGGGCCATCTTAACGCCCCGAGCGGACAAGGATATAGCCTAATCTCCATATCGGACTAAAATCATGGCAGCAAACCACCTTCTCATGCGAGGACCCTATGACGGCAAGCGACACGACCGAGACAATTAAAAAGGGGAATTCGGAGCCCAGTTTCGATAAAACGGCTCAGCGCATCCTCAATCTTTTCTTTGTGCTCAATAGCTCCCCCGAACCGCTGACGACCGAGCAGATCGTCTTGGATTCTGACCTGGGATATGGCTCGGGCAATATCGACTCGGATAAGCGCAAGTTTCGACGCGATCGTGACAAACTGCTCGAACGCGGCATCTTAATCAAGGAGGTTCGCCCCACCGGCGCGCAGGAGACCGAGGAAAGCTCGTGGACAATCGACCGCGAGCACACGTTTGCTGCAGGCGGCCTCATCACCGCAGACGACGCCGATATCCTGCTCAACGCCATCGACCAGACGCTAGCGGCCGGCTCATCCACTTTTGCCGCACCGCTTGCCGATATTCGCTCCAAGATTGCCTACCTCACCGGTAGGACGACGGTGGACGAAGCACCGATCCGCCGCTCTCCCACCGTCGATGCGGTATGGAGCGCCTTTGCCGAGCGATGCGCGCTGCGATTTTTATATCAGAACGGACGCGGTGAGCAGAAAGAACGTACCGTCTGCGTCTACGGCATGTTCGAGCGCGAGGGCGTGGCGTACTTCTGCGGCCTCGACAACGTCACCGGCGACATCAGGACATTCCGCTGCGACCGTATCGTTCGCGCTTGGCGTCCTTCGAAGGCCTACGTCATCCCCGCGGACTTCAACCTCAGCGACTACCTGTTCTTTGAATTCGATTTTGCCGACCGACCGCCCGTTGCAGCCACGTTCTCATTCGCCCCTCAGACGCAGATCGATATGATCAACGGCCTCACGCGTGGGCGAGGTGAGCTCGTACACACCGATGTGGGATGGACCTGGACCGTTGACGTGCGCGATCTTGAAGCCGGCGCCTCATTTTGCATGGCCCACGCCATGGACGGCATGAGGCCCGTGGCCCCCAAATCGCTCAAACAGGCGTGGAACCACCTCATTGAAAGGACGGTGCACGAGTATGCCCGTGCGTAAACTCACCAGCGAGCAGAGACTCTCGCGCGCCATCGACATCATGGAGGCCCTCTACGCCGCCGGCGAGAGCGGCATGACACGAACCGAGATTTGCAGTCGCTTTGACATCACGGGGGTATCGCTCGACGAGATTCTCGAGATCGTCTCGACGCTCGCGAACCGAGAATCGGGCGCGCGCATCATCTGCGAATGCCGCGGCGAGCGTGTGGTCCTCACCGGTGACGCCGGGCGTGTGCTACCGCTGCGCTTGAGTGCCGCCGAGGGCGCTGTGCTCAACCATGAACTTGAATCGTTGGGGATCGAGCCGCAGACGGCAGCTCGGATTCGACATGCCCTTCTACCCGAAGAGCTCGGCTATAACCAGCGCGTCTTTGACACCGTCAACCACGGGTCGCACTGGCAGCAGCTGAGCTGCGCCATTCAGGACGGTGTTCGCTGCCGCATCTCGTATCGCTCGATGGACGATGCACGGCCACGTGAGCGTCTGGTCGACCCCTTGCGCATTACGGCAAACGGCGACCAAACATACCTGATTGCCTGGGACATCGCGGTCGATGAGCAGCGCACCTATCGCATGGATAAAATCGAGGGACTCGCCTTGACGGAAGACTCCGTCGTGCCTCATGCACCGGACGTTGCATCCCTCCACGATTCCCTTGCTCGGACGCAGCGTAGCGCAAAGCTCTTGATGCCATTCGATATGGCGGAGCATCTGGACTGGGCCGGCATCACCCTAATCGAGCGCAGCGGGGCAGACATGGCAACGGTAACCGTGCATTATGGCTCCGAGCGTTGGCTACTGAGCCAGGTAATCGCAGCGGGCGGAGCCATCCGCATCTTGGATGACCCCGCCCTGTCAAAGCGTCTGTGCGATATGGCAAAGACCCTCGTCTGTCCGCTTTAGCGCCGCCGCTCGTGGCGTGCACGCCACAGTTGCAGATAGTGCCCGATCTGCGCCGATTCGATGCGCTGGTAGGAGCTCGTAGGCAGCGACGTTAAGAACTTCTTTCCGTAGCCCTTCGTCACCAGGCGCGGGTCGGCCAGAATCAGCACGCCGCAATCGGTCGACGAGCGGATAAGGCGGCCGGCCGCCTGCTTGACCTCGAGCACCGCCTCGGGCAGCGAATAGCGCGCCCAAGCGCGGTCTTCGCGCAGGTTGCGCTCGCACGAGAGCGGGTCCGTGGGACTCGAGAACGGCAGCTTGGGAATGATGACGCAGCGCAGCGTCTCGCCGCTGGCGTCGAATCCCTCCCAGAAGGCCTTAAGGGCAAAAAGCGACGAGGTCGGCTCGTTGATAAACCGGTCGCGCAGGCGACGAGGAGATGAGTTGCGCTGCTGGCAGTTGAGCTCCAGACCCGCACGGGCCATCTTAGGCTCAACGCGGGCGTACAGGTCTTCCATGTCGCGCCGATTGGTGAACAGTGTGAGCACCGATCCGCCCATGGCAAGATGGGCGTCGACCAGCACGCGCTCGAGCGCTGTAAGATAGCTCTCACGATCGCGCGGATCGGGGATATCGCCCGCAACGACTACAGCCATGTTCGAATCGAAGTCGTAGCTCGAGTCCAAGTGCAGCGACGAGGATGTTGAAGCACCGATGCGATCGAGACCGACCGCGTGGTTAAAGTGTTCAAAGCTTTTGGACACCGTCATGGTCGCCGAGGCAAAGATAGCCGTGTGAACCTCGGGCAGCCACTCGGTTGCCAAGGCCTCGCCAATGTCGATGCGCTCTGCGGTCATTGACTCTCCGCCGGCACGCAGCCTGCGATTGACCTGCAGCGAATACACGTAGTGTTCATCGGTGCCGTCAATGATGAGTTTGAGGTTCTCGGCCAGCTCGTGCAGGCGGCGCGAAATATCACCCAGGTCGACAACAACCTCGGGCTTGTCGGCGGCGACGGCTTGCACCAGCGCGTCGACGCTCTTGTCAGCTTGTTCCAATGCGTCGATGGCAGTGTAGGCCGACGGTAAGAAATCATGCCAGTCGTCAGATTCGCGCAGCTCGGGGCCAATCCATAGGTTGGCATTGTCATAACCCCCACGGGCACGGCGGCCGAGCTCGCGAACGCCATCGAACACGTCGGCGATTGCCATGCTCGCGCGCGCAACCGTCGACGTCGCCTTGGCAGTAAGGCCCAAATAGAGCGTAGAGCCCTCGGAGGTTGCCAAATCACGGGAGACCTGGCTTAGCGCACCGGTGCTCGAGCCACCCAGGCGCTCAAACAGAACGCGTGATTCGTCCGCCGACACCACGCGCGCCCACTGACGGCGCGCCTCGCGCTCGATAGAATGAGCCTCGTCGATTACCCAATGACGAATCGGAGGCAAAATCCTGCCCTCGGCCGCAACATTGCGGAACAGCAGGGAATGGTTGGTGACCACCACATCGGCATGCGCCGCACGACGGCGAGCGCCGTGGACCAAACATTTATCAGGGAAAAACGGGCAGAGGCGGCGAGCACACTCGCGCGAGGCCGTCGTAAAGTCGGGGCGGTTGACGCTGCGCCACCGAATGCCAAGCGAGTCGAGGTCGCCATCGGCTGATTGGCAGACGTACGCCATAATGACCGCGACCGCCGTGAGCGTGTCCGCCGGATCGCGCTTGGTGGTAATCTCGACCTGGCCTCGGCTCATGCGCTCAAGCTTGCGCAGGCACGGATAGTGGTCATAGCCCTTGAGAGCGCAAAATGACAGACCACCGTCCAGTTGCTCGGCAAGTTTTGGCAGCTCATGGTACATGAGCTGGTCTGCAAGATTGTTCGATTTGGTCGCAATACCAACCGTGATGTTGTTACGGCGTGCTGCCTCGGCAAAAGGCACCAGATAGGCCATCGATTTGCCGACGCCTGTGCCCGCCTCAATTACACGATGAGTGCCCGTGACCAGCGCATCGCGGACCTCGAGCGCCATCGCGATCTGCTCATCACGCGGCTCGTAAGTGGGATACATGCGATTGACCAGGCCACCTGGCGCATAGTCTGCCTCAATCTCCTCACGACTCGGCATCTTGAGGACCGGCAGTTCGTCGGCGTCCACCCGATCGTCGGCGCGATCGGCCTTGAGAACGTCAGTACGAGCGGCGCTGAGAGAGAAGATAGAACCAGGGTTCTGCCCTGCCAAGAATGAGAAGATAGGACGATAGGACCAAGGCACATCCGGATGCATGTCGGCTAGGCGCGCCATGAGGCCCTGGGGCAAGTCGGTGAGCGCCACGAGCAACACGCGCCATACGCCACACAGGGCGTCGACGTCGGCATTGGCACGGTGTGATACCGAGTCACAGCCAAACAGATCGGCCATAAAAGACAGCTTGTGCGAGGCCAGGCGCGGAAGCGCGATGCGCGACAGCGCCAGCGAATCGATCCAAATATCGCTCACGTTGACGCCGCCTTTGACCGACTCGATAAACGAGCGGTCGAACGTGGCGTTATGTGCGATCACCGGGCAACCACCGACAAAATCGGCGAGAGCGGCGACAGCCTCAACGGCCGACGGGGCATCTGCCACGTCGGCATTTGTAATGCTCGTGAGCTCGGTAATCTCGGCGGGAATCAGCTGCTTGGGATGCACGAAGGTATCGAAACGGTCGACGATCTCGCGGCCCGAAAGACGGGCCGCCGAGATCTCGATCAGCTCGTTGTCCTGCACCGAGAGACCTGTGGTCTCGGTATCGAGGACAATTACATCTTCCTCGATGAGGCCGAAGGACTGCGTTTTGGCGCGTTCGGCAAGCGTGGCATAGGAGTCGATGACAAACTGCGGCGTTCCTGACGAAACCGCGTCCTCGATTAGCATGCAATGCCCGCTCGACGAAGGCCCATACGGATCAGGCTGTCACAGACCTGCGGGAACGTCATGTCGTCGGTGTGGCGGATCTCATCCGGATACAGCGACGTATCGGTCATGCCGGGAATGGTATTGGTCTCGAGGATAACGGGGCCGTCCTCGCTCACGATAAAATCGCTGCGCGAGATACCCAGGCAACCGAGGGCCTTGTGAGCGGCGCAGGCAAGCTCCTGAGCGCGAGCATAATTCTCGGGTGAAATCTGCGCCGGAATGCGATGGATGTCCGTAGGGTCGACATACTTCACGTCCAGATCGTAGAACTCGCAGTCCTCGGGCTTACGAATCTCGACAATCGGCAGAGCGCGCACGTCATCTTCGCCGTATACACCGACGGTGATCTCGGTACCCTCGATGCACTTCTCGACCAGCACTTTGTCGCCGTACTCAAACGCCTTGGCGATTGCCGCGGGCAGCTCGGAGGGCTCATGGACCAGGGAAATGCCATAGCTGGAACCGTTGACGGCCGGCTTCACAAAGCAGCGCTCGCCACAAACCTCGACGATACGATCGATATCGACTTCATCGCCCATCTCGAGCGCGAGGCCGGGGGCAATGGGAATGCCCTCCTTGGCGTACAGGAGCTTAGAGACCTCCTTGTCGGCACCGCAGGCGCTAGCAAGCACGCCCGAGGCCGTGTAGGGGATACCCAGGGTCTCCATGGCGCCCTGCATGGCGCCATCCTCGCCGCCGGCACCGTGCATGGCGATAAACGCCACGTCAAAGCCGCCGGTCGCCATGGTTACCATAAAATCATCGGCAGCCGTGTCGAGCAGCTCCACCGAAGTGTAGCCGGCCTCCTTCAAGGCAACCACGACGTTCTTTCCCGAATTGAGCGAGATCTCGCGCTCGGCGGAATGACCGCCCGCCAAGACCGCTACGTGCATGTTCTCTAGGCTTTTACCCGGCATGGGCAGACTCCTCCTCTATAATTTCTGCAGCTGATACCATATTGTAGCGATACCCTCTACGTTTCCCCAAAATCGAAAGGCTTCCATGAATCCCAGGACTAAATCTCAGGACATTCGCGACTTGAGCCAAAACGATATTCGCGAGCTCGTGGCCGAACTTGGCCAGCCCGCCTTCCGCGCGAAGCAGCTCATCGAATGGGTCTTCGAGAAGAACGTTTGTTCGTTTGACGATATGACCAACCTTCCCAAGGCTTTCCGCGAGCAGCTTAAAGAGGCTTTTGCCTTTGACACGCCGACTGAACTAACCAAGCAGGTTTCCAAAGATGGATCTCGCAAGTATCTGCTCGAGTACCACGACGGCGTTTCCGTCGAGACTGTCGGTATGCCCCGTCGTAACAAGCTTTCCGTCTGCGTTTCCACCCAGGCTGGCTGTGGCATGGGCTGCGCCTTTTGCGCTACCGGTCTCAACGGCCTCAAGCGCTCTCTGACCGCTCAAGAGATCGTCGACCAGGTACTTCATGTATCCAACGACTTTGGCGAGCGCGTCACGAGCGTTGTCTTCATGGGCCAGGGCGAGCCGTTTGCCAACTACGACGAGGTTCTCAAGGCGTTGCGAATCCTCAACGACCCCGATGGCATCGGTATCGGTGCTCGTCACCTCACCGTCTCTACCAGCGGCGTTATTCCCGGTATTCGCAAATTTGCCGACATCCCTGAACAGTTCACGCTTGCCGTTTCCCTGCATTCCGCCATCCAGTCGACACGCAATAAGCTTATGCCCGGTGTTAAGAAGTACACGCTACTTCGCCTTCACGAGGCGCTTCAACTCTACACCGAGAAGACTGGCCGCCGCCCGACCTATGAGTATGCCATGATCGAAGGCGTCAACGATACGAATCCGGAAATGCAGGCGCTCTGCGACTTCTGCGAGGGAACGCTGTGCCACGTTAACCTCATTCAGCTTAACGACATCGAGGGTAGCCCGCTCAAGCCGTCGCCGATTCATAAGGTTGAGGATCTTCAGCGTCGCCTTGAGTCCCGTGGCATCGAGACAACGATTCGTAACTCCCGTGGTAACGATATTGACGCCGCTTGCGGACAGCTGAAGCAGCGCTTCAAAGTTCAGAAGAACGCATAGGGGAGTCGCACCCAAAACGTTTCATGTGAAACATCGAACGACCCCGGTTGCAGGATATGCAACCGGGGTCGTTTCATTTATTGACCTTAATTTTGAATCAGCTGCTACCTGTCCCATTTTTTACGGCCAAAATAAGGGGTCCTTGTCTCGTGAATCAGACAAGGACCCATCACAATATGCTAAGTAATTGTTAGGTACCTAATAGCCTACATTTTCCCATTGGTTGCTGACCCAACCCTGATTAATCTTGGGATTCTTCGTTACCTGAGCAGTACGCATTGCAACATCTTCTGTCATAACATCCATTTTCTTCTTGGATGTATCGATAATATCTTGCGCACTACGAAGCAAACGACCTCGAAGTTCATCGTCTGTCGCGATCTTATAGCCAGCAAAGGCACCAGCCGCGACAGTCGTCGCCAATGCAATCGCAGTTAAAATTCTATTCCTCATCTTGGCCTCCTTGATCAAACTGAATCATTTCGCCAAGAATACGAGAGAGCTCTTCCTCGTCTTTAAACTCAATCTCAATCTTATTCTTTCCACGCGAGCTCTTCACACGCACGTTGGTATTAAAAACCTGACGAAGCACGCGGGCTGCCTTTTTAAAAGACTGAGGGGTTGCAGGCCTCGGCGTCTTAGGTGTCTCTCCGGCAGAAAACAACGGAGCAAGATTTTCTGTCGCTCTTACGGAAAGGCCCTCTGCAACAACCTTCTCTGCAAGTCGAATTCGAGCATCCTCATAGGGAACTGCAAGAATCGCACGTGCATGACCAGCAGTAAGTTTACCCTCAAAAATCATCTGCTGAACTACTTCGGGGAGATCGAGAAGACGCAGTGAGTTTGTAATTGCAGAGCGTGACTTGCTTACTGCCTTCGACAATGCCTCCTGGGTCATACCGCTGGCATCGATGAGCTGTCGATAGCCCTTAGCCTCTTCGACGGGATTCAGATCTGAACGTTGAAGGTTTTCGATAAGAGCAAGAGCCAGCATCTCTTCATCATTTACCTCTTTAATGATGACTGGCAATTCTTCAAGGCCAGCAAGCTTTGACGCCTGGTAACGACGCTCACCAGCGATGATCTCATAGCATTTTCCATGCTTGCGAACCAAAAGCGGCTGCAAAACGCCATGTTCTTGGATTGACTCGCTCAACTCGCGAAGTTCAGTTTCGTTAAAGTGAATTCGCGGCTGATTAGGGTTGGGAACGATATCCTCAATAGGTAGTTTTGTTTCAGATGGAGCATTTGAAGCCGATACAGCCGAACCGCCGGTCTCATACTCGGCCTCTGAAACCAAAGCATTCAGTCCACGTCCCAATCCGCCACGTTTCTTTACACTAGGCACGCTTGATCACCTCTTTTGCAAGGTTCATATATGCTTTTGCACCCTTATTTTGAGGTGCATAGGTAATTACTGGTTCTCCAAAAGACGGAGCTTCGGAGATTTTAACCGTACGGGGGATTAGCGTCTTAAACGCCTTATCACCAAAGTACGATTGAACCTCCTCAACAACCTGATTCGATAGTGAAGTACGCGAGTCATACATGGTCATAAGCACACCATAGGTGTCTAAGCCCTTGTTCAGCCTTGATTTGACCATCTTCATTGACTCAAGCAGCTTCGTAACGCCCTCGAGTGCGTAATATTCGCACTGGATCGGAATCAAAACGCTGTCTGCTGCGGTCAAAGCGTTGATAGTAAGCAGGCCGAGCGAAGGAGGACAGTCAATGAAAATAAAATCGAACTCGTCCTGAATCGGCTCAAGCAAATCTTTGAGGCGGGTTTCACGTGCAATTGCGCTTACGAGCTCAATTTCGGCGCCTGCAAGCTGAATTGTAGCTGGAATTACGAATACCTTTTTGCAATTTGTATCAAGAACAAGTGATTCTGCCGGCACATCATTCAACAATGCATCATAGATGCAGTGATCAAGGTCTTCTTTTTCAATTCCGAATCCACTGGTGCTGTTTCCCTGCGGATCAAAATCGACAATCAGTGTCTTACGACCCTGCTCACCCAGTGCTGCTGCAAGGTTTACAGCCGTCGTTGACTTACCGACGCCGCCTTTTTGATTGATGATTGCAATGATACGCGTGTCTTTTGCGCTCTTTGAACGCTTAACGTCGCGAAATCCCACGGTCCCTCCTGGTGTGTATTAAAGCTGTCAAACGGAGGATGTTTCACGTGAAACATTCCGAATCGATATCAACCGCCATGTTTCACGTGAAACACTGCAAGTTGTTAGTATCCATTATGTTTCACGTGAAACATCTAGGCAAGCGGATTCTTCTTTGCCACGCCATTTGCACGAGGCAATGAAACGGATGCTGGATGACTCTTCTTAAGAACAATGAACTCCCTGTGACCCAAGCCTTCAGGCAAATCAATTGTGTCATTCAGAAGCAAAGTGAAGCCGCAAATCTTAGCTGCTGACATGCCGGAAGCAAGCTCCTCATCCGAAGGATTGCCCTTGGTTATAACAAATAGCCCTCCATCCTTCAGATACGGAGCCGCATACTCAACAAGAATCGGTAGAGGGGCCAGTGCGCGGGCGGTTACAACAGAGAACTGCTTCTTATGGCTCCGAGCATATTCTTCAAGACGATCATGAACCGCATGGGCATGTTTCAATCCAAGAGCATGGACAAAGGAATTTACCGCATCAACCTTCTTGCCAACAGAGTCAATATAAGTAGCTTTACGATGCGTGGTTATGGTTAATGGAATACCAGGGAAGCCCGCACCTGTTCCCATATCGAGCAAAGCTCCCTCAGGAGCCTTGTTGATATAGGGGAGCAAAACAAGTGAGTCGAGGATATGAAGTACTGCAGCATCTTCTACGTTAAGAATACGGGTGAGATTGGTTGTCTTATTTGTTTCTAGAACCAAATCCAAATGCTGAATACATTTCCTCAGCTCAACATCAGTTACGCTCAAGGAATACTCTTTGCAATAGAAAGCTAGACGACTCAACATCTCGTCAGCTTGCTGATCAGTAAGTACTAACAACGAAAGCTCCTTTCTGACAAAAATCAGCGTATCGAGAACTTTTGACAAAAAAAGGGGACGTGGAAACCACGTCCCCTTAGCATAAACTCGAGTAGATTATCGAGCAACAATCACCACATGGCGATCAGGGTCAGAACCCTCAGAATGAGTATCGACGGCATCATTGCCACGAAGTGCAATGTGAACCAGTCGACGCTCGTAGGCATTCATGGGCGGAAGCGAAACACTCTTATGAGTGCGAATGGCACGCTCGGCAGCAGACTGAGCCATGGAGGCAACCTTGTCCTGACGGCGGCTCTTGTATCCCTCGACGTCCACTACAACCGGATACCTAAAGCCAAGTTTGCGGCTCACCAGCAAAGAGAACATAACCTGAAGGGCATCAAGGGTGCGACCATGACGGCCAATGAGAACAGCAAGGCCGGGAGCCGTTACATCCAAAATCAGCTCACCTTCGTCGCCCTCATACTCATCGATAGGAGAGTTGGCGGCATCGAAGTGCGAAAGGATGGAACGCAGGATGGAAATAGCAACATCGGCAATGGTGTCGAGCTCCTCATCGGTCAGCTCTTCACCAGCCTTGTAGCGCTGTGCAATCTCGGGATAATCGCCCGCGACCTGCGGGGCAACCTCCTCAAGCATATCCTCGATGATCTCTTCAGACATAACGTACTCCAAAAGTTAGGTACCTAAATAAGATTGATATCCCACTACTTCTTCTTGTGCGGGCGCGGCTTCTTCTCTCGACGAGTGACCTCAACCTGCAGCGGAGCGTTCTTAAGACGCTCCTCCTCATCGGCCTTCGCCTTGTCGATGACCTTCTGCGTCACAAAAATCTGCTGGATAACCTGCCAAGCAGACGAGACGTCGTAGTACAGCAGAACACCAACGGGAAGGCTCCAGCCCATCCAAAGCATCATGACCGTCATGACAACGGCCATCATACGCATGCTCTGAGCCTGCTGGCCGGTCTGGTTGCGCGACATATAGAGCTGCGGAATCAGGGTCAGGACGGCGAACAGGATCAGGCAAACCAGCGCAGGCAGTGCAACCATAAAGCCATCGGCAAAGGAAGCACTCGGCGTGGTGGTCAGGTCGGGCAGGATGTTGAAGAACGAGAACGTGCCGTCGTTAAAGTACTGCGGCAGGTTGCGCAGCAATGTAAACAGGGCGAACAGGATAGGCATCTGAATCAGCAGCGGCAGACAGCCAGCCATGGGGTTGAACTTGTTCTCGCTGTAGAACTTCTGCATCTCCTCGGCCTGACGCTGGGGATCGTCGGCATAGCGCTCCTGGATCTCGAGCATCTTGGGCTGCAGCACCTGCATGCGAGCCGTCGACTTGGTCGACTTGAGCATGAGCGGCGTCAGCAGCAGACGGATGATGACCACCAGGATGATGATGGACAGGCCCCAGTCGACCGCAAAGGTCTGGATGAGCTTGAGCAGCTCGAAAAGGATGTTAACGATCCAATCCCACATGTAAGTTTTCCTCCGATAGCGAGTGCCCGCTAGGGCACAGGGTCATAACCGCCGACGTGCAGGGGATTGCAACGAGCGATGCGCCTCACGGCAAGCCAGCAGCCTCTCAAAACACCGTGCTTCTCAATCGCCTGGATGGCGTATTGCGAGCACGTTGGGTAATAAATGCAGGCGTCAGGCAATAAGGGCGAAATAACCTGTTGATATATGCGAATAGGAGCGATGGCAACACGTCGCAAAACGTGATTGCTCATCGCTCCTCCCCGGCAACGCCGGCGCGCTTCATAAGCGAACGCAACGCCTTGTCCATCTCCTGCGGCGAGGAAACCCTCGTCTTGGGAGTTGCAAACAAGATGATGTCATAACCCGCAACGGGAAATCCGCAGCTGCGGGCGGCCTCGCGCATCACACGCTTAGATCGGTTGCGCACGACGGCACAACCGAGTCGCTTAGCACCAACGAAGGCGACCCTTCCGGAGTCGCCTTCGCCAACCGATTCACATATGGTCATTCGAATCAGAGGGTGATTGAAACGACGCCCCTGACTGAACACATGCTCGAAATCTTGCCGAGACTTAATAGTCTTCATGCGAGATGTGTGTATCGCTGCTAGACAGTGAGACGCTTGCGGCCCTTGGCGCGACGACGGGCGAGCACGGCACGACCACCCTTAGTGGCCATACGGGCACGGAAGCCATGGGTCTTGGCACGCTTACGCTTATTAGGCTGATACGTACGCTTCATCTTAAGTTCCTCCTGCTGCATTTCGAGTGTCCGCGGGGACGCGGACGCAGATATAGACACGTGAGCTTGAAGATTGTAGGGAAATCAATGTTCAAATGTCAAGAAATCAAAGGTAAAAGGTTGCGCAGTTCACACGGTTCCCCCATAAGCACAACCGAAATTTGCGCCTCATGGCAACCTTTCACGATATTTCATCGAGTTTTCAACAGGTCATGTTGGCAATGTTGAGAACTTTTCGCCCATTTTCCAAAGTTTTCAACAAGTTTTGAAAGGTTGTCGAAAGATGAGAAACGTTGCACGGTGAGCTACTATTTGTTCGAAACCTTTTGAAAGATTGCGAGCGGCATGTCTGACGACTTTTACACCATGGTCGATTCCGGAGACCCGGCACCCGACAACGAGCACATCACCGGCGTGCGCGAAGAGCGTGCGGAAGGCGAGCAGACGACCACGCAGGCGCCAAAAGCCATGTACGCCGCGCGCATCGCCGTCTATGACGACATGCTGTCGATACCGCGGGTGATCGTCATTGATCCGCAAGATGTCCGCACGTATTTGGAAGAGACGACCAACACCGTCTACCAGTGCATGAAAGAACAAGGTGGCCATATCTCGCTCATGGTCATCCGCGAGATTGTCGAAAACTTTATCCACGCACACTTTGCCGAGCCCATCATCTCGATTCTGGACGGCGGAGACACCATCCGCTTTGCTGACCAAGGACCCGGCATCGACGACAAGGAACGTGCTTTCGACTTTGGCGTTACCAGCGCAAACAGCAAGATGAAGCGCTATATCCGTGGAACCGGAGCAGGGTTTCCCATGGTGCAGGAGTATTTGGAAAACGCCGGCGGTGCCGTATCCATCGAGGACAACATGGGCAACGGCACCGTGGTTACGGTAAGCCTGAACCCTAAACGCGTGCAGGAAATCGAGCGTGCCGGCGGACGCGGCGCTGCCGTGCGGCCCGAGACGGAGCAGCCCACATATCCCCTGCCGGGAGCTTTTGCGCAGCAGCCCATGGCAACGCAGCAGATGCAGCCCACCGTGGGACAGATGCAGCAGCCCGGAATGCCTCCTACACAAGAACCCCAAGCGGCATCGATGTCGATGCCGCCAAGCATGCCAGAGGCCGTGCCGCTGGCGGATCAGGATGCAGCAGCAATGCAGCAGGCGACGGGCGCACCGGGTGGCCAGCAAATGGGCTATCAGCCGTACCAACAAGGATATCCATATCAGCAGATGCGGCCACTGGGGTACGGCCAGCAGTTCCCGCAGCAGTACCAGCAAGGATATCAGCAGCCGTACCAGCAGATGCCGCAGCAGCAGTACAACCCTTGGGCCCAGCAGATGCCTCCGCAGCCTTACCAACAGTGGCCTCAAAGTTTTCAACAGCAAATGCCACCGATGCAGAGTTCTCAACAACCAGCAGCTCAAATGATGTATCCTAATGCAGCAAATCAGCATGCGCAGCCACAACCGGACGTGTTCGTAAGCGATCGCGGCAACGCCGCGCTGGGCTATCTGGCGCAAAATCAAGCGTGCGGTGCAACCGATCTGGCGAGGGCGTTTGGAAACTCGGCCCCCACTTGGTCACGCACGCTCAATGACTTGGCGCAGGCCGGCTTGGTCATCAAGCATGGCCAGAAATACCATCTGACCGAACTCGGCGCCGCTCGCGTGCGAGCTCAGAGCTAAAGAACGGGAGAGACAGTGGACGAGGAAGCAAGCATCATCCTGGGGGATGCCATCGCCTTTTGCCAGCGCGACGGCCAAGATGCACGCCTCATCAACATGCTGGGGCAATCGCGCGCCATAAGCCTGACCGAAGATACGCTCACGATCGAGGCCCCCTCGCGCTTTGCCATCGCGCAGCTCAAAAAGCATCAGCCGACTATTGAGGCCTATCTGGAAGAAATCGCCTTTGCACCGATCGCGCTCGACATCGTGGCACCGCAAGGCGCCGCGACGGAATCCGCTGCCGCCACGGCGCCCGCCACGGCGCCCGCCACGGCTCCCGCC
>ULNP01051206.1_pt1 | contig 23185 bp, 31 predicted proteins | sample 1951941 | NCBI WGS metagenome assembly ULNP01 (sample SAMEA4835579, study PRJEB28245) | human gut metagenome | biome: gut microbiome; material: fecal sample | place: Denmark | collected 2008
ACGGTATTGAGCTACATCTCCCAACTTACGCTGTTCCCAAGTTATATCTTTATGGAAGAAGATATGTCTTACATAGTGATATTATCAACCTGATTGGGTATAATAAGCAAAGGTAACATATTCTATTGGGGATGATAATTTGAAACGATTTAACGAAGGTGATGTTGTTTACTTTATTTCCTCTTCTGTCTTTATCAAGAAAGCTACTGTTATTCGTAATGCTAGTGGATTTTGTACCATTATCTTTGATGGTAATGGCAACTGTGGTGCTTCTGGTACTCGTGTTCGTGAATCTAAATTGTATCGTACAGAAGAGGAAGCTAATGTGATTGTTAAACAGCATAAGGAAGCAAACAAGCGAAGATGATGAGTCTTCGCTTTTACTTTGGATTGGCAAATACAATACCACCATATCTTCTTCTTAGTTCTGATAAGGTATAGGTGTTAGTTCGCCAATCTGTTTTTGCTTCTTCAAACGTATTGGTTTTACCATCATAGTTTCCATCTTGAATGGTGATGTCTTCTCCATTTACTTTGAGTACAATTCCAACATGATTTTTACCAATACCTGAAAAGACGGCTCCTGCTTTTGGTGTATCTGCTCTTTCAAATTTATCACGGTGTGCAGCAAGCAATTCATCAACACAATCCCATCCATTACCAGTAAAGCCTGGATCATAGCCGTATAATTCATAGAATCTACCCCATGCAAACCATGTGCATTGGCCATATAAACCAGATTTTGCATATGGATTTTTTGTTACCCATGCTTCTAAATTATTAAAGTTTGGATTGGTTCCACCGCGAAATGTAATTCCTACATACCACATAACATGATCTACATAGAGTGGATCACCATATCCACTTACATGAAGTTCTTGTTTCTTATTGTCTGAAAAGAGTTGTGCATTGTATTTGGAATATCCACCAAAATTCGTAAGTGCCCATTCTATATAGCCGTTTCCATAGTTGTATCCTTGCAAAGCTAAATAGACACGTTCTGTATCCGATGGATCTTTGACATTGGCTTTTTTAATACAGTCCGAAAATGTTTTAACACCGACTTCTATTGAATATTCAGCTTCTGTAATGCCATTAGGAACTCTTGGATATTTTGTATTATATCCTGACTCACTGGATTGCATGGGATCATTTCCTTTACCACCTGATTCTTGCATCATAATGGCTTGTATTAAAGAAACATAGTCTTCAATATCATTTTCTTTGGCATATTTACGTATGGTATCTTCATACGCAATGACTTCTTCACTTAAAGAAACAATTTCACTATTGGATCCACCATCTTGTGCTAGTACTCCAAAAGTACCAATAAATAACACAAGTACAAGTAATAAGATCATACCTGTACCAAATGAAAAGAGTGCACCAATACTAGATACACTCTTCTTGATTACATTGTATGTTGTTTTAACAGCTTTTGTTGTATTTTGAACAACCGGTGTAGAAATAATCTTTTCACTTGTTTGTTTGACTTTAGAAGCATTTACTTTATTCACCACAGTTTGTTTTGCTTTTGAAATATAGGATACTTTTTGAGGATGAATCTCATTACGATTTGGCAATGGATTTTGTTTCTTGAATTTCCGTTCATTTCTTTTTTCTTTGATGAACTTTGTTGCACGATAGCTCGATTCAACAAATGTTTGTTTAGCTTTTTTACTTATTGAATTTGTAGCCTGTACATTTGCGTTGGATGAAATACTCTCTTTGTAAGTATCTTTATCCATATTGCGTGTATGAAGTGTTTGTTGCTTAATAAAGTGTTTTATATTTGCCTTAGAATCCTTTGTTTTAATCATCTGTACTTTCTGTTTTGTCTTGATGTCTTTCAAATCAATCAACTCCTTTGTATGTAAAAAAGAGTAGGAATTTCTCTTACTCAGATTTATTGAATTTCTATAAATTCTGTTTGAACATCAGATTTAATACCTTCAATCCACTGATCTAAGAAATAATCATTTCTTTTTGGAAATTCAGATAATAAATCATGCCCACGTTTGATTTCAATTTCTTCAGAAAACGCAGTATTATCTTTCTCAAAGTATATATCACGATTTTCTAAATGAAATACAATAGCTCTTGTGACTAATAAACTATAGTTCAGATTATCTATGAAAGTAACTTGCTTTTCATTAATCAGTGTAATTTTTTCTATTTTTTGATTAACAGGGGTATTAATCTGCTCGGTATCTTCAAAGAAAGAATGAATATCAGAATCTTTCACTTCTTTGATATTCCACAAGGCCACATCATCAATAGAATCAAAATACTGAAATTTAGTTTGTTCATTTTTTAGTTCATAAATTTGATTTCCAATATATAATCCAACAATTCCTGTAACTGAATTTGTAAACACAAATGGATCACATTTATATTTAATAAAGGTTTGGCCAATCATTTGTTTGAATTTAGCGATATCTAATCTAACATCTTGATGAAAAATCATTTTAGTCTTCCTTTCTTTGTAAAATGTATTTTTTGCTGTTTTACACCATTTGAATTTGTACTTTTTTTAATATTAATATCTACTGCAGGAGATCCATCAGAAGAAGATATTTCCCTGTATGTAATTATCGTTCCATCTTTTAACTTTGCAATTTTACCTTTTCCATTAGGTAGGCTTTTTTCGATTGCTCCATAAGTTAACTTCTCGTAAAAATCTTTTGCGGTTTTAAGAGGATTGCTACTTTCGATATGCCGTGTTCGTTCTTTTGTACTATCTCCACGTTCGCCAAAATATCCATGGGCAAAATGGTATGAATTTGCTACTTTTGGTAGATTATCGCTAATAGAACGGTAGTGATTAATTCCGCCTTTATAGATACCTGTTCCCATTTAAGCACCTTTCTTGTGAGTGGATTCAAACTCACTTGGAAATCTATAAAACTCAGTGCTATTTGAAAAATCTGAAAAAACATAATCTGGCATATATCCATGAACGATTACAGAACTCGGTTCTATTTGAGATAGCATTTCTGACAATCCCAATTTGAATATCTCTTTTTGCTTTTTGCTTCGAATACATCCATGTGTACTAATGCTAACTATGGTGTGTTTCGGTACACCTAAGAAACAATATTTGAAGCTGGCTTCATCACTCCATCTTATATTTGGAATAACTGGAATACCTTGTTTTTGCAAGAAAAAGCCAATAGCTCGATTAAAATAAGTATTTGTTTCCTGAAGACATTGAGCTTGATTGATCAGCATAGAACAATCTGGTGTGATTACACCATCAAATTCTTTCAGCTTATCTACATATTTTTTTGTAGATGTCAAAATTTGTGAAAATTGATAGTCGTGTATATAGAAATGAACATATTTATTCTTATTTTTTTCTATACCAATTTTATTGAAAGGAACCAGTCCTTTAGGGATTTGCGTGTTTTTTAAATCCAATAACATTGGAATACCAGCGCCTCCTACTAGGGTTGCTCCTTCTGTTAAATAGGCTTGAAAGCCATCATCTAAAATAGTTTTTTTCATAACTAACCTCTAAAGATATATAATCTTTCTTAAAAACTATTTATGACCAAATTGCCTATTTTAAGTAAAAATGATATGATATCCTTGCTTAGGGGAATACCAATCGTATTCTTAAAAAGGCATAGTCTTACAATTGTGAGTCTGTGCTTTTTTTATGTCATAAATTACCTCCAACAATTTTTCATATAATAAACATCTATAAATCAAAAACCAAATAGTAATTCCAATTTTTGATCATATGTTTTTAAAACGGGGACTCTTAACCATTTTCTATAATAATTTAGTGCGTTAATTGCTGCTATATGTGAAATACAAAATCTATCTTCAATATCTTCCACAGTTGACAGCTTATATCGATGAATGAGAACAGGTGGTGCAATAGCAAATTTAGCAAAAAAATCTGCTTCGCTTTCTGCTAATTCACAATGCTCTGTATGACCCAAAACAAGATGACCGATTTCATGAAGAAATGTCCAATTCAGCCTTTCATAGGATTTTTTATCATTATAATAAATATAGAGAGCATCATCTTTTTCAAGACATATTGCATTCTCATATTTTAAAGTTAGCTCTTCACAATGTTTAGTTGCCGAATAGGGTATTACAATAATCCCCAGCTTTTTAGCTATTTCAAATCCACTAATTGGTGTACATGAAATATCTAGATTTTCAAACAGAGTGACTACTATTTCTTTTATTTCTTCATATCGTTCATCTTGTAATCTCATTTAATCATCTCCAAACAACATTTTTACTAATTCTGTTTTTTCTGCGTCTGTCATTGAACCTTTATTTCTGGCTAAAATTCTTTTAACCCCATAAAAGTCTAAGACATCATCTTTGCCCATTAAATAATTAGCAGTTGTGTTCAAAGCACATGCAATATTCGCTAAAGTTTCACCAGAGGGAATGCGATCTCCTTTAATGTAATGAGATAGTGCACTTTCTGTAATATTAACTCTTTTCGCTAATTCTTTTTGAGTCATTTGTTTTTCTTTCAATAATTCATTAATCCTTTCTCCTGCTGGCATGTCAAATATCCTCCTAATATCTTACGACAATCACATTTTACGCATAAATTATCATATTGTCAAGTTTGCGTGCTAAACATAAACTAATACCGACATCAAAATTATCATATTGTCATTTTCTATCACTAGGTTTTGTTGTATTCAAGTCATAAAGAAGTCCTTTTGGCATTTTATTTACAAATGGAACAATTGAACCACCATATTTGATTAAACCGCAACCTGTTGGTGCATTTGTGATGTAACTCATCTGTTCATCTGAAATGTTTAGTAGTTTGGCTAAATCTTCTCTGTCATTGGCAGATTGATTCAACATGACAATAAATTCAGAATTGGATAACATGCTTGTACCTTGTTGAGAAGATAATAGGTATTTAACGTTTTGGGTAATACCTGTAGGATAGGCATCTCTTTTTCTGAATTGTCTCCATGCCGATGCAAAGAAGGTTGCACTTTCTTCATTTTCAAAAATAACGTGAATTTCATCAATAAAGACATGCGTACGTTTTCCTTTACGCCAGTTTTCATTGACTCTATTAATAATCGCATCGGTAATCACAAGTAATCCCATTGTCTTTAATTGTTTTCCTAGATTGAAGATATTAAAAGAAAGAATTCTAGATTGAATATCTACATTGGATTCATGGGCGAAGATGTTTAGTGATCCATTGGTAAACAATTCAAGTTTAATGGCTAGTGATTTGGCTTCTGGTTCTGTTTGTTCTAATAGCTTTTTGTAGAGATGCTTTAAAGTTGGAACATGAGTCTCTTGATATACAAGGGCAACACAACGATCAATGATGGAGCGATCTATTGGCGATATACCACCATGATTGGAATCCAGTTGTTCAAATAAAGACATAATGAATTGAGATTTATCCGCAATGGCATTACCACTGTCACCATAACCTTCGGACATATCCATGGCATTAATATAATCTTTACTGTTTGTACCAATGCGAATGATTTGTCCGCCTAATGCATGAATAATCGGATCATATTCACCTTCAGGATCGGCAATGATAATGTCATCATTGGTGGATAAGATTAAAAATTCCAGTTCTTCTTTTGTAAGGAAGGATTTACCAGCACCTGGAATCCCTAATACAAAGGAGTTTGGATTTTGTAGTAAAGATTTATTACAAAGAATTGGATTATTCGTAATAGCATTTTGTCCATACCAAATACCACCTTTTTGCATAATTTCATGTGCTCTAAAAGGAATAAAAACAGCTGCACTTTCTGTAAGAAGAGTACGTGTAATATTCAACTTGTTTACCCCAATAGGAAGTACGGTTTGCAAACCATCCAGTTGTCTTTTTGAAAAGTATAATGTTTCAAGCTCACAAACATATTTACGAGCCACTGCTTTTAATGTTTCAGTATCTTTATCCAGTTCTTCTAATGAATCAGCTAAATGTACGATTGTTATGTTACAAAGCATCATTCTTTGATCACGTACAATTAAATCATCCAGGAATTCTTTACATTCTTTTCGTTGTAGTTCCATATCATAGGGAATAATGGCAGAAAAGTTATTATTACGGTTTTGTTTCATTTGCCAATCGGTAATGTTCTTTTCTACACCTAAAAACTTGTTTTCAACTTCACGTACCGCTTCATCAGTAGGAATTGTAATGATGTCCATGGAATACATTAAGTTTCGGTTTAGATCACAAAGTTCGGAAACAAATTCATCTTTTAAGAAGCCTGGATAATTGTTGAGATATAAGACTCTTCCATATTTACCATCAAATTCAAAATATTTATTGTGGTATTTACACATTCTAGGCGTAATCAAATCTTTGAAAGAATGTCCTTTTTTAGCTAAGTCATTGATGTTTAGATTGAATTCTTCTGTTTCATTCCGATAAAAGTCATGCAGGATTTTTAATCGCTCTTCAGCATTGAGTTCAATACAAGAACTTCCTAGTCTTGCAAATAATGTAGAGAATTCTGTAGTAATACGTGAAAAGGTAAATCTTGCTTCATCAATGGAATTCTTAAATACAGTAACGGTAATGTACTTTTCTTGAATAATATCATCACTTTCCGATAACTTATCCAAAAGCATATTATTGTATTCTTCCCTGTATGGATCTAGTCCATCTTGTTTTAAAGGGATTAGGATATTCTTTTTGAATTTACGAATATCCACTTTTCGATTATTGATGGTAATCTTAGTCATTACAGAAGAATCAAAAGAATTTAATAGATCACTGTAACTTAGAAACAAGTTATTTTTATCTTCACCAGAAGCAATCTTATAGTTGATATCTAAGAATCTGTAACTCTTTGTATATTTGTTTCCACAACGAAAAATACCATCCTTGTAGATGGTATCCACAGGAATGGTATCTTGAACATACTTAGGAATTTTTATTTTTTCTTTGTTTAGCTTTTTCAATCTTTCGTAACTTTTTATCATGAACTATAGACTCCTTTCGAGATTGATTAATGATTGAATTGAATATTTCTTCATATAAATCAAATGGTTTATTGATTAGATTGGTCGAAGATAAAAGAAATGAATACAGTGCCGTTTTCACAATATCTTCGGTATACATTCCCTGAAATCGAATAAAACCGAGTGCCGCAAATGGTGCAGCACCTAACATACATAGCCAACTTGTCATTTCTGTACCTAATTTGTCATTGAATATAAAATAAATACCTGTAGCTATGATACAGGCAATAATAGAAAATATACTTTGTCTTAAAGATAATCCAAAGAAGATACTTTCTGTATAATCTCGTATTTCTTTGTTGATCTTGATTTCAAAATTAGATTTCATCAATCAATTCCTCATGTGTAATGGTTAATGGACTCGATGTTGCGAATAATATATTTTCTACAGGAATAATGGTTTTTGTTCCCTTGTAATTGATGATTACTTTATATTCTGCATTTTCAATTTGATACATTAGTTTTTGGCTTAATGGTAAAGAAGCAGGTTCTACTATTTCAACCTGATCTCCATTTTTTAAGATAATTGTATTTGTGATATAGTCTTTCATTTTGTCTTCCTTTCTTGCCTAACAGGCATAAAAAAACAGGAACTCGTTTGTTCCCATTTTTAATTTACAGTGATTATTAGATTTAGTTGAAGTAATATTTAAAAAAATAGTTATAAGGCATCTTCAAGTTCTTCTTCAGTATACCCGAACATATAGTCTTCATCTTTTCCATTTGATTGCCATATTAAAGCTGCATCATATACACTTAGATGTTCATCACAATCATCATCGTCCACATCATCAGAATCCATATATTCATTTTGCATATTATCAATAGCATCAGCAACTTCACACATGTCATCTAGAGATAGTGAATTATATTTATTTTCAAATTCTTCTTGATCCATAGTCCATCTCCCATTAATTAATTCTTGTACTAGTGATGAATTTCTTTTTTTTCTTCCCATAGTTCGTTCTCTCCTTTTAATTAAAAACAGTCATCTCAACGGCTATGCAAATCTGATTTTTTCCAATATGGAATCTCCTGTGCTAGACCATTTGTCATAGAGTTATCCATAATTAATCTTTTTCAAAATCATTATTTCTACTGTTGAGTAATGTTATTTTGATTTTTTACTTGTTCTTTTTCTAAGAATTTTATTTTTTCTTTCAATTTCAGTTTTAATCCTTTGGATACGGGATATTTATCAATTTTTATGAATAATGAATCAGGGTCTTCACCTCGTTTATACAATTCAATAACTACAGCTTTAAAAATAGCATCAAATCCATATTCAGCTATTGCCTCAGATATTAACCCCATTATTCCTAATGTGGCAATTCCACCAATCATACCTCCTGGACCTAATGCTGCTAAAGCGGCAGTGATTGAAGCAGCGCCTGCTAATCCTGTTGCACCAACCGCAAATAAAAACACTAATCCTGGAACGCCTAAAGCTGCGATTTTACTAACAATTTTATCCATTTTTTTCATCTCCTTTTTGTAAATAGACTTTTAATAGTTCATCAATAATTTCTGCAGATCCTTGTCTTGAAAAAAATATATCTACTAAAGATTCAACACTCAACGAAGTGATAAATCTATACATGAATAACATTATTGCTTTGTATTGTGTTTCTGTAAAAGTATCGTCTTTTAATTCTTCTATAGGTAAATAGGTGGAATAAAGTTTTAAAAGGTCATTTACACATGCACTAAATTCTTTTGAATAATTGTTATTCTTATTATAATTTTGGACTATTTTTCGTATTCTTTGAAAAATAGTAATAAGGGTATCTCCATCTTTCTCTAGTTGTTTTATATTTTCTATCGTAAATTTTTGATTAAAAGTTGAACTTAATTGCAATGTAGCTTGTTCTATATTTTTTTCACCATCATCAGAAAACATTCCATACATGCCACTTGCAAATAAATCAATATTTCCGTCAAAATCTTGCAAAGAAAATACATTTTCATCTTCATCTGCATATAACATATCCATAAACTCTGCTGCGATTAATAGATTTTGAATGTGTTTTTTTTGTTTACGTAACTCTTTTATTTGATTATTTAAAATGAGCTTTCTATCAAAGTCCTTTTCTTCCAAGATGTCTTTTATTTGATTAGTGGTATATCCAAGTTCTTTATAAAGTTTAACTTGACTTAAGCGTTGTATATCATCTAAATCATAATAACAAATTGTTTTATTCCCGTGTGTCTCGATTTTTGATGGCACAAAATATCCTTGTTCTCTATAGTATTTAAGTTCGCGAGTAGAAATGCCAATTTCTTTTGCTACTTCACCAGTAGTTTTATATTCTTGCATGTTATCACTCCTTACAAGCAAATCATATAGATGGCCGAAGTGGGCCGTCAAGTAAAAAATGAATTTTTACATTTTTTGAAATTTATAATCCCATCATTTCTTTCACTATTCTGTCTGACATCTTGATGGTTCCTACAAGAACTAACATGTTAAAGATAAGTTCTCCAATATAGCTCCAAATCATGGATACACTGGATGCGGTTGTATCTACAACAGGTGGGCTAGATGCAAAGGCCGAAAAGATGATACAGGCAAGCACAATGATTGCTCCTTCAAGACATACTCCTGCATAGCTTTTTATAAAAGTGAATGCTGCGTTTTGAGTGCTTTCTCCTGCGGCTGCCGCAAGTGGAATAGGTGATATGGCTGTATACATATACATCTTAAAGAATCTTCCATACACGGTAAGGATCATCACAAAAGATAAGATTGTTATGAATATGGATCCTAAAAGTGTCACCGCCCATAGTGGAATAGATTCTAGAAAACCTGTATTGCTTACTGCATCAATGATTTCTTGTGGCAATACTGTTTCAGATGATATTCCTAGTCCTGCCGTTTCCGTAATGGATGAAATAATACCTTGTACAATTTCAAAGATACCTGTCATGAGTTCCATTCCATACATAACAAGTGCTCGTGCAACAATAAACCGAAGGAACAGTTTAAAAGCTTGTTCTGGTCTTTTCACATCTTGCCAGCTTGTACAGGTTTTGATTAATCCCCATACAAAGAAAAGGACTAACAAAGCTAGTCCAATCGCTTGAAGGGCATCATGTACTTTTAGAATTACTTTCCATATGTCTCCACCTTTAAATGTTTCAGGAGATTCCGTCAGTAATAACCATATCTCTGCCAGTTTACTGTTCCATGTATTTAAAGCACTTGTAAGGTTATCAATGATTCCATCCATATGATTAACCTACGATGATGTTCAGTATTTCTTTGGCAAAGGTAATTACAATTCCACCAGCAACCGTCATAAACCCATTGGCTCTTTGGCTTGGGTCATGACTCTTTAAAGATAAACCGACCTGTACAATTCCAAATCCTAGAAGGATCATACCAATGGCACGAATCATTCCAAACATGAAATCACTGAAGTTGTTGACTACAGTAACTGGATCGTTGGCTGCATAGATGGGTGTGGTTATTGCACCAACCATGATAAGTGCAACATAGGCTACAAAAATTGTTTTTCTAATTGTTTTGAGTTTCTTCATTTTCTTTGATCTCCTTTAAATAATTTTCGGTTTCTTCTTCATCCAATAGTTCATATTCGTTCTGGGTGAGAAGAATATTTTGCCAGTCTTCAATAAAGTGAGAAGCTAGGCCATGAATATAGGGTGGATAACCTCCATCCAATGTTTGTTTGATATTTGGATGTTTTAAAAGATTGTATTTCTTATCTTTTATTGGCCTTTCTCCACGAATAAAAAGAAGTCCATCATTGTTATCTAACAATCGGACTTCACCGGCTGTTAATAATTCTCTGCCTGTCTGCTGAAAGTTAGTTGAATAACTTCCACTATGACCTGTAGATTTTCCAAACGTATTAGTATCCAGAGTTTCTTTACCAAGAAGTTCACTGATGTATTTATGCGTACTTTGTTCATTGCCACCCAGATAGTAAAGCTCATCACAGTTACCAACAATGGATTCCCAACTGTCTTTGTATAAGGCTTTAATCTGTGCCAGGTTCTGCAAAATAATGGATACAAATATTTGCCTGGAACGCATGGTAGAAAGTAACTTATCAAATTCATCGGGTAGTGCGACATTAGCAAACTCATCCATTAAGAAGTGTACAGGTACAGGAAGTTCTCCGCCATGAACATAATCCGCTTGATAATAAAGCATTTGAAAGAGTTGGGTATATAACATTCCTACAATGAAATTAAATGTGGAATCATTATCTGGAATAATCGCAAATAATGCCGTTTTTCTCTCTCCAATTTGTTCCAGCTCCATTTCATCAAAACGAGTTAAGGATGCAAGTTCTTCCAAATTAAAAGCAGCAAGTCGTACACCAACCGAAATCAGAATCGATTTGGCGGTTTTACCTGCTGCCTGTTTATAGATTTTGTATTGTTTTAAAGCTAATGAATTGAAATCTAATGTTTCCAGTCTTTTAAAGAGTTCATCCAAAGGACTTTCATAATCTTCTTCGTCTTCTTTGACTTCCGCATAATTGAGCATTTCCATAACCATAGTAAAGTTTTGTTCATCCTCAGGTGCATAATGATACAAATAAAGCATTAAAGCTTCTAGAAGAGCCGTTTCACTCTTTTCCCAGAAGGGATCATTGGTATTAGATCCTTTAGGTGTTGTATTACGAATCAGATTGGTAATGAGTTTTAAAATGTCTTTATCATTTTGAATATAGTGAAATGGATTGTATCCAAGAGATTTGGGCATATCAATTAAATCAATAACTTTGATTACATAGTCTTTGGCTTCTAAAAGATGGCCAACACTACGAATAATTTCACCTTTTGGATCGAGTACTACAAAACTTGTATTGCATTGAAGAATATTTGGTTTAGCATAAAATCTTGTTTTACCTGCACCAGAGCCACCGATCACTATGGTATTCAAATTTCTTCGATGCTTTTTACCATCTAATCCCATTCGTACATTTTGAGAAAAGATCTTGTTAGAAGAATATTCTTTATTTGCATACTTCTTACAAACAAAATTTGGATTGGCCCATCTGGCAGAACCATATTCTTGTTGCCTTCGATAGTTCTTTGGTGAAGATAAATAGATGCCTATACCTAATAGATATGCAATCATAAAGATTGTGATGGCTTTAAAAGTATTGGAACTCCAATGTAAATCAAACGGATGATTCAGCGCTTCACTAAAATGAGGAAGTGCATATATTAATCCTTGATCCATATAAGGTGCAATCAACAAGGAAAACCATATTGTAGGTATCAGCAATAAACCTAAGAACACATATTCATCTTTTCGTTTGTATATAAATATCAGCTCCTTTCTCTATAAACAAAAAAGCAACCCAATTGGATTGCTTAAAATTCTGAATTTGTAGCCATAAATTCAATTAAATTTACATGTTTTATGCCGTTTCTTTTTTGAAGTAAATAATCAGTAGTCATTACATATTTTGGATAATTATCTTTAATGGATTCTAATGATTTATACTCTCTGTCTTCTGTTTGTTTGCTTAGCGCAATGGTGTAAGCTACTTGAACATAAGAATAATTCATGTTGTGATCTCTTAAAATAAAATCACATTCTAATTTTCCTATTCTTCCAACGCTGATAGAATAATCGTGGCTTTTTGCATAGAAATAAATAATGTTTTCAAGAACTGGTCCATAATTGATTTGATTATCTGTATTTAAAGAAAAATAAAAACTTAAATCAGATACATAATATTTCTTTTCACCTGATAATGATTTTTTAGATTTCATATCAAAGCGTGAACATTCATACAGAATTTTTGCATCAACCAAAGTTTGAATATAATTGGATACAGTATTTCTAGTGATTTTCATGCCATTCTTTTCTAACGCCTTTTGTAAACTTGAAATACTTGTTGTAGAACCAAAATTATTAATAATGAAATGTTCTACAGATTCAAAAGCTTCTTTGTTCTTTATTTTCACACGTCTACGAATATCTTTTTCAAATATTTCTTTTACAACGCTTTCTGTATAAGTTCTTTTTGTTTGCAAATCATCAAATTGAATGGTTCTAGGGAATCCACCTTCAAGAATATAGTTGTTTAATTCTACTAAAGGATTTGGATTGATTGGCTTATTATAGAAACGTTTTATATCTTCATATTCATCAAAAGATAGCGTATATAATTCAAATTCTACATAACGGCCTGTTAATTTAGTGGCTAATTCACCACTTAATAAATAAGAATTCGATCCTGTGATAAAGATAGAATAACCCCCATCTGTTCTGTATCCATTTACAACTTCTTCAAAATTGTCTACATTTTGAATTTCATCAATAAATAAGTATTTATGATTATCAACGGTTGAGAGTGTTTCAATTAAATTATCTAGATCATTAGCTTTATTGATGTTACGATTTTTCCTGCTATCAAGATCAATATAGATAATTTGCTCATCTTTGATACCAGTGCTTTTTAATTCTTCACAAATCGTTTGCATTAGGCTGCTTTTGCCACAACGTCTTACTCCTGTAATTACTTTAATTAAATCTTCTTGATCATAAAACGGACGAATTTTTTTTAAATATTTTTCTCTCTTAAATAAATCCATCACACTCACCTCAAGCACAGTTTAACAAATATAAAGTAAAGAAGCAACATGTTAACGATACAAAAAATGCTATATTTTCAATATCTGCTGCGATAACTGACTATTTTTGTGGAAGCTTGTCGAAATAGGCTTTATTTACATTTGCATCACAGACTTTGACAATCAATGAATCTAGAAAGTCATAATTCTTATGTGCCATGCGTTGCTTATCTCTTAAATCGGCAAGAGCACGTACAATAATTCGCCTTTCTGTATCATCCACTTGTATTTCAATCATTTCTTCTTTTTGTTTTCTAAACCAGTTCATAATCGTTATCTCACTTTCTTTTTAGATTTGTTTTTGACAGGCATTTTAGGTGCAGCTGATTTTAATTTTTCCTGTTTGATTTCCTGCAGTTCTTTGCGAACAGAAGGTCTATCCGTAGTAGCTATTGATCTTTTTCTTGCGACGGCTTTCTTCTTGTTTTCTTTCTTCAATGTTTTTGAAGATGGCTCGAACGGAGTACCGTCTTTGCTCATCCGAGCCAGTTCGGGGTTTGTTTTTTCATCCATTAATTTGGATAGCAATGCATCATGCTCTTCATCACTCATTGGCTTTATATCCTTTTGTGATAATACACTTTCTCTTATGGCTTTGGTATCAATTGTGGCTAAATCAAATTTATCCACCATTCTTGATATCTTGGATGCATCTTCAGCACGAACCATAATATCTACAATTCCATCGGTGTTGTTCTTTTCTTTTAAAACGGAGTAGAGTACACCATAATGCTTTGCTTCTGTACAAAACTTTTCTAAATCGGAATGATGAATCGCAAAGACTTTGAGTTCCTTGCCAGATTTCAACATGTTATCGAGATTTGTTCTTCCTTTGATTTTTTTGTTGTCAGTAAGAATAGCATATAAAGTAACCGCAAGAGATTTAGCAGCTGTACCACCAGCTTTTAAACCAATCTCAGCAGCCACTTCAATGCCTTCAAGTGTCATCTTCATCATTTGATCGGCAGTATCAGCACTGTTCATAAGTTAAAGCTCCTTTCATATTCGATTTGTTGTTGATTACGTTCATCTTCTAATTCTTGAATTTGTTTAAGCTTTTCTTCCATATCAGGAACTCTCTTTTCTATATCTTCACATATTTTGATTTCCTTTTTCCCATGTGCAATTTTAGAAGTAAGAGTATCTTTATCCTGTTCAAGTTGTTGTTTTAATTCTGAATCGTGCGTTCGTTTGATTTTGTTGTAAATGCATCTACGCTGACTGATCCATGTTGTAATTTGTTCTTGCATAGATAATTTAAAGGCAAGCACGTCTTCAAGGGTTTCAAGATCATGCTTGCCTGCAAAAGTATTTTCATTTGTGATTTTGTCCATATAAATAAGATCCTTTCTGAGTTGTGGACTTGGATAGTGTTGTTTGCTTCCTTTAGGACGAATGATACCTAGGGCATAACAGTATTTAAAATAAAGTGCTTTGATTCCTTTCAGCTTTTTGTGGTCTTCCTGATATTCTTTGCAGGGGATAATGTCTGCAACAGGCTGCATAGGGAAGAGATAGTTATTGTTGATACGCTCAACAAGATGTTCCTCATCATAATGATTATCACGAGTTAATTTGTAGAATCTAAATGTTCGTTTGGATTGTGGATGTTTGAGTGTCCAGTGTTTACCGGATAAGTCAACCTGGTATCCAATTCCTTCTAATCCTTCTTTAAACTGATCCAGTGTACGAGCATAGGAAAGGACAGTATCTACATCGTAGCGAATAATTTTACGAAAGTAGATTCCATCTTTCTTTTCAGCATTCCATTCTCCATAGTTCATTGCTTTGCTACTTGGATTTTCGATGATGGATAAACCATGTTCTTTACAGATTGCATCATTTAATTCACGGAAGTGGTCAATGTCACTTTTACGGTTGTCATACTTCATGCCATCTACCCATGAAACAGAATTGATGACAAAGTGATTATGCAGATGTTCTTTATCCAGGTGCGTAGACACAACTACTTCAAAGCGATTACCCCACATTTGTTTGGCAAGTTGTACACCTAATGCATGACATTCTTCAGGAGTAACTTCACCAGGTTTAAAAGACTGCACGGCATGAAAGGCGAGTCTACCATCCATTTTGTTGTAGGAAAGTTTGGTGTTCATCATTTGTTTTAAAGAAGTCTTAGGATCACAATTGATGCCAGTGATATATTCTTTCTCATTGGTTTTGTAACCTTGTGTTGTATAAGCAAGGACTTCTTTTAATCCATCTCCAAGTTCTGTCGTTTTATCCGGATTTTTAATATAGTTAAGAACACGATTTAAATCATCTTTAACAGCCCATATTTTTGTGATTGCCAATTTATCACCTTCCTTCATTTTATTGAGTCATTTATTGCACCATAGGAAATTTCAATTCCATCGGTTCTCGTATTAAAATCATGATTTCGTTGATTTGGTTTTGAAGCAATTCGAAGTTTTGGACATATATTGATTCATCAATACCATTTTGTGTATAAACACTTTTAGAAATATCACTTAAGGATTCAGCGATTTGTCGAAGTATTCCAATAGTTTCAATGAGTTCAGTGCTTGGAGAAGGTTTTGGAACTAAACCGTTTATACACATACGAAGGTAGGATTCTCTAGATAAATTCGATTCTTGAACTAGTTTATTTAAATGATTTAACTCATCATCATTTAACCGAATTACAAATTGTTTCGTTCTCTTCCGCATTTTCGTTATAAAAAGTACCTTGCATAAACAACAAAGTCATCATTCCAACAAAACTACCACAAGTAAAACATCCAAAACATAAGATTAGTGTATTTAACATTTGCTTAAATCCTCCATTCAAAAAAAGCTATCTTAATTGAGATAGCCAAGGGTCTTAGGGATATTCCCTAAATATTAGTCTTTTGGATATCCAAAGACGTTGCTTGCTACAACTGTAGACACAAATTGGCTACAGTTTTTTCTTATCCGGAATCAGATCTGCCAGATCCTGATCCATCTTTTCTAACATTTCCTTTTTCTGATTCAGTATTTTTAAATTGGCAGTTAGCGTATTGTTTTCTTCCGAAAGGGATTTTATCCGTTGCTCATTTTTGATTTTCTTTTTTTCGATACTGGCAATTCTTTTGATGATATCTTCGTATTTGATCATTTTAAAATCTCCGACTTTTAATGCAGTAATTGCGAATATTTCTGTTTGAAGATTCTCTTTTGGTAGTCTACTGCTTTTTCAAATATGTGTTCATCCTTATCATAATGATACAAATGATCGGATAGCTTTTTATCTGGATCGACTAAAGAAGAATCATTTACTTCATGAAGCATATTTTCTAAATGCTTATAATCCAAATGACTGGAATCGCAAACCGCAATACACTCATCTGTAGAAGAAGGAATGATATATAGGCTGTGGTTTAATTTTGTTGCCAAATCATTTAAAACACCTGCATAGAACATCGTACTTGCACCATCTGTTTTATGTTCATTTGTCAAAACTACAAGATTGCGTTCTGTATCTTGCAAAGCAGTCTCTTTTGGAGTTCCAATGGCTAAAGTTTCAAGTGGAAGAATTTCTGGTTTCATGATTCTAGGGGAAGAGATAAGGGCATCATTATGAAGCTTTGATACATCAATTCCATATTGATCCATCATCTGATTGGTAATCTTGGCCGAACAATAATTTTCATCAGTTGTTTTGATCATGACGCGATAGACAATTGCTAAATCACCAACTATGGTGTGTGGCATTGTTTGAAGTTCCTGTTGATATGTTTGAGCATTGATGACATTCATAAATAGAAAATCTTTAATCGCATCATAATCCAAAAGGGCATTAACATCTTCTAAAACTTTATCGTTATGAATCATTTTTCATCATCTCCTTTTTGAAGTTCTGCCAAATAAAAAGCCAATCTTTCTAAATTGGCTTTGCTATATTTTTGAGTTTCAATTTCAAACATTTTACATTTCCTCCAATTCTATTTCTAATCCACAAAATGGATCATTCGTGTCCACTTCATTTACATCTTCTTCATATCCTTCAATCGCAAATACCATATATTCCACAATGTCACTGTACATTTTTTCTTTTGCATCTTCTAAAGCTTTGATGCCTTCATCATAAGAAATCGTTTCTAAAGTATTTGTACATGCTTCTTTGGAATATGTGTACTCTGTAATCAAGTCTTCAATCGTTTCAAACATGAGCAATTGTGCCTGCACGATTTGTTTATCTTCCGTATGCAGATTTTTGTAATTATAGATTTTAGTGTTGTAAGTCATTGCTTTTACCTCCTTTTGACTTTGGTATTTCATCCAGTTCGATCGAATAAACACGCTCATTCTGTTGCTCACCAAAGAGTTGAGCCATAAGTTCAGAATCATTCTTTGTGTTTTCATAAGCATTCAGATATTCATTATCAACAAGATGAAATTTCTTCTTTTGTGTTTTTTCATTTTCAACAAGTTCTGTTGCCGTAATCTTTAGTGCTGCTTCTTCGTTGAGTTCTAATGAATCGGGTGTTTTATTTAAATCCATCAGCAACAAAGTCTCGTTGAAAAGAATGGGTTCTTCATCTTTTAAAGCTTTCATTTGTTTAAACATGATATTTAGAAACTGCTTTTTCACTTGATCATTAACCAATACTTCCACAGGCTGATCCAGAATATCTTTATAATGTTTGGAAGGAACAACGGTAGGTTGTTTTGTGTCTGGATTGATATAGGCATAAGTCATACGACTAATGTTTTCACAGACTTCTTTAATCTTCATTTTTTGAAATAAATCAAATTGTTTGTTCAATTCAAATCACCTCATCTTTCTTTGAACAACAAAAAAGAGAAAGCATTTTTTACTTTCTCTAAATAGCTTATAAATCATATTTTCTCGAATTCTTTTAACAACCTTATTTTAGTAATAATAAAAGACAACCGCAATCAATATTCAAAGTAGATAAATTTTCGAATGAAATATTCATATTCTTATATTTACTAATTCTTCATTTACATCCTTAGATTCTTTTGGATGATCATCAATGCATTGATATTTATTATCTAATACTTTTATGATTTTAGATGTTGCACCAATACCAACTTCATCATTATCTAAATGAAAGATGAGTGTTTTAATTTTTTTGTTTCTTTCTAGAAATGATTTTAACGCAATTGGAATATCCGCTTCTGTTTTTGATGCAATCTTGTCACTGGCACCAGCTAAGGAAAGGTAATTGTATTGTTTAAAATCTTGATGATCCAATTTTAAAATGGTCATATAGGATAATAAATCAATGGCTGCTTCAAAAACATGAAGAATGGAACTGTTAGGATTTGTAAAAGAAAAACTAAAAGCTTTATTACTTCCACTATGATCCAGTTTGTAATTTTTAAAGATACTTCTTTTAAAAGCGTAAGCTGGCTTATCATCGTCGTATCCAACAAAGACAACATTTTTAAATTGTTTGTCCTGATAAATTTGATTTGTGGAAATAAAGCAATCCACAATGTCTTTATCAATCTTTCTTTGATTACACAGATACCTTATGATCAAATCATTGTTTTTATCTTTGATAGGCAATACGAATGGCTTTGTCTGTTTTGGATAATAGTATGTTGTTACTGGTGCACTGATTTTCATAAGATCTAATAAATAGTTACAGGCATCTTTAAAATCAAAACCTTCAACCGTTACAAGATAATCCAATGCGGAAGTTCCGCCTTTACCTTGTGACCACCAATACCATTTACCATTCGAAAAGTGCAAAGAATCATGTTCACGATGGTAATAATCTGTTCTTCCATTTTTTATAAGCATGTCAGGCTGATAGTTCTTTAGATAATCGAAGGCACTAAGTTTTCTGATTTCTTGAAGTACAGCTTTACGAATATAACGCTTGCTCATCGTTCAATCTCCTTTGGTGCAGGACACATCCATGGAATGTCATGTTCTTTACAAAACTTTCGCATAGCACTTGGATTCTCTTTCTTAGAAAGTTCGAAATTTTCTGAATATACTTTATCAACAATATAATATTGATCTGTAATATTATTGAACCATTGATTCATAAATTGGTTCAATTCATTGATACGGATTGGATTACCATCTAATCGTTCATAAATTTGTAGTGTATCTTGTTGATACGTTTGTGGATATAACAATCTGTTCTCTTTATCTACTGTAAATTCAACATCAGGATCTGCCATTAAATCTCCATTCATTTCAAAATTATGAGCAATGGCCAATCGGTTTTCATCTATGATTTCAATATTTAAATCCATAAAACCTGGTGATGCGAATTTCATGTAGTAGGCATCATTTGTAAGAAGTGGTTTTGCAATATCTTCAAACAATTCATAGTTCCTTCTTTCAATTGAATGTTCAATAAACCAAGGCTGATTAATATTAAATTTGGGATTTACTAATGCGTTATAACATGCACTTTGTAAGGCTCTATTGTAATTAGGATTGTTCGAAAATAAGTGAGCTTGTGTTGCATATTTATTGTTAGTATTTAAAAATTCAATAAGCTTTTGATCAATAAGATGATCTACATCAGAGATTTTGTTTCCTTCAATTGCTTTATATGGTTCAAGTATTGGAAGCATGGAAACCAGAATATCATGATTCAATTGTTCCATTTCTACAGGAGTAATATATTTGTTTGCTATTTCTATCATTTGTAATCTCTCCTTAAATATTGGTTCTATTTTTTCAATCATCTCATGAGCAGTACTTTGAATATTTAAAAGAATAGATTTTAATTCATCAAATTCTTTATCCGTATAACTGGCAATATAACCAAAGGAATATTCAGAAGTATCAATTCCGAAATGATCACATAATACAAAAGCCAACGATTCTGCTTCTATTTCTCGTTGGCTGTGGGTTTTATCTGTTTGTTTATGAAGTATGCTGTGAGCATACTCATGAATTAATGTTTTAGCTATTTGTAAATCTTCAAGATCTTTATTAACAACAATCTTATCTGAAGTAGGGGAATAATATCCTTTTGCACCCGTCAAAAGTGTAATGTCTTCTGTTTCTGTTTTAAATTCAATTGGGATTGTACAAACTGTTTGTATCGTTTGAATCAGCGCTTGTACTTCTTGACTAGATCCTGTTAAATCATGCAGGAAAGTTGGAAGAGGTTCACCAGATGTTTGGGATATATCAAATACTGTGGTCGTTCTAAAGTAAGTGATATTAACTTCACGGTTTTCCTTTAAAGCATTACCAGATGCATCTAAAACAACATTACCGTTTTCATCCAGTTGATTCATTTCTCGCTTTTCTTTGAAAACGACAGGTGCTAATATCGTTAATCCTTTTTCGCCTTTATTGACATGACGATTGAAATTGTTTTGCCAGGAACGATATCCAGCTACCAAGGTTGCTTCTGGTTTTTGAGAAAGAATTAGTAAAGTGTTATTCAATGAATAGGAATGGAACTTGCTTAAACAGGATAAATACTGTTTGAAGTTTTCACTGGAATATACATCTTTTACACCTTGTTCTATTCTTTCAAAAGCAGCTTTTGTCTTTTCATCTTGTGGCATTGCTTCACCATCCTTTCTAAAAATGGGAAAAAGAAAAGCACTAGCAATGTGCTAATGCTTTGGCTGAATCTTATAAATATAAAAGCCATAAATGATTTGTGCTGTTTCATGTTCACAATGAGGACAACGTATATGTGTCAAATAAAATCACTTCTTTCTAGGAAACTATTTAATTTTCCAATATCCGCTAAATCCATGTCCCACATATTCAATTTGATCATTTTCTTTAATGAGGCGTCGAACTGTTCTTAAACTGACACCTAATTTTTCGGCCATGATTTTTGCACTGATTTTATTGTTTTCTTCAATCATATTCATTATTAGTGTATCAAAATCTTGAGTGCCATCTTGAGTGCCATCTTGAGTGCCATCTTGAGTGCCACGATAATTTAAATTTGGCATAATAACAGTAAATTGGTATCTATCGGATCTGAAATAGGGTTTCTTTTCATCAGTATAGTTCACTTGAAAAGCATAATTATCTAAGATTTTTGCAAATCCACTGCCTTTACGTTCCATATATCCAAGCCGATTAAATACATCTGCTAATACTGGATTTCTTCGAGTGGATGGTACTGTTACGGGATCTCTTTCTTGGATGTTAGAGCCATCTGGCATGCCACCTGGAGAATAAATTTCCAAACGATCGTCATAAATATCAATGTGAACTTCACTTCCATTAATCAAATAATCTCTATGTGCTATCGCATTGACTAATGCTTCGTGGTAACTACGTTCAACATATTCTGGCATTTCTTCTCTAGAATTTGCTGTCTTTTTCCACATCATTTTGGCATTTCTTTTAATGAAGGCTTCACCATTGTCTATTAAAGAAATAACACTGCCTTCATATTCAGCATCATCTAATGCATCGAAAGTACCTCCGCTTTTATTCAACCCATTCCAACGTGTACAAAAGATTCTCGAATAGCGAATTGGACTTTCATCCGCAATTAAAGCACCTGCATTTGTAAGATATCCCTGTTCGGTTGCTAGTCCAAATGAAACGAGATCTTTTTCGTCAAAACTATTGCCTGTCCATTTTTTATATCTTTCTCTGAGTTTAGAAAAGGCATAATCTTCAACTTTATACATTGAATTTTGAGAATCAAATGTTGTGTTGCGCCCTCTTAAAACAAGGCGTTTTAATTCGATAGGAGACGCTTTTGCACTTTCATTACCAATACGAACATAAGCTTCAAGTAATCCGTCTCCTGAATAATAGTAAGGTGTTTCTTCTCCTTTGAATACCTGAACAATTAAAAGAACATTTCCATCTTCAGTATGAAAAGAAATTTTAAACTCTGGAATCGGATTTAATCTTGTTTTAATGATTTCGCTGATAAGTTCAGCATCTTTATCCGGAGTTTCTAAACCAACGATTTGATTATCATCTGAAATTCCAAAGATTAAGAAACCTCCTAAAGTATTCGCAAAAGCACTGATGCTTTTACACCAGCTTTTAGGTTTTTTAACTTCTAATTTTAACTTTTTATCATATTCTGTTGTTTCACCAATTATGTTTTTAATTTCCAAAATATCCACCAACCTTTATAAAAATTATGACATAGAATTCTTTTAACAATCAAAAAAAACATAAAGCAATCAAAATTTCATTGTAAGAAAGTAAAAATTATTGCTACGTGTAGCTTTTTGCTTGTTCCATCCAATAAGAAAGAATTCTTTCTATCATATCAATACAATCATTTTGCGTAGTAGTTGAATTATATTTTTTCATATCACTGAAAGTATGTCCGCACGGTACAAGATCATTACCTTCATAACCGCCACTAACCCCAACAAGCCATGAACTAAATACACTTCTCTTAAATTTAAAAATATAATAATGCATCTCATACAATTCAAATTTTTTAACAAATTCAATTTTAGATGGCTTTTTACCTAATTCTTGCAAATCTGATAACCATTCCACCATATTCATTTGAGCCACTTCTTGTTGTTTAATGTTCATTATTTTATCAATCCATTCATCCACAAATTGGAATTTACTTTAATAAATATTTTTCAAACGCTTTATGAT
>ULNP01001126.1_pt1 | contig 22977 bp, 17 predicted proteins | sample 1951941 | NCBI WGS metagenome assembly ULNP01 (sample SAMEA4835579, study PRJEB28245) | human gut metagenome | biome: gut microbiome; material: fecal sample | place: Denmark | collected 2008
TATGTTATTCTCATCTTTAGTATGAAAAGACACTATCGTTTTCATGCAAATATTTGCTCACATTCAGAGACAGTTTCTGAATGTTAAGCCATACGGACAGGCGGGGCAGTTGCCGGGTGGGAGACACCACATTATTGATTGAGTTAGAAGCTCAAATTTTATAAGTTGATTACTTTATAATAATCAGTGCGTAAGCACACATCATCTTGTGAAACGGTCAATAAGAGCATAGCATATATTTGCCAGCGATTGAAGACGACAGCAGTCATGAATATTTCAGAATACGGGAACAGGCACAGGATACAGACGGATTTATACGGGAAATCCGGTCAGTATATAAAGAGACAGAGCCTGAGAAATTCTATAGATCATGAGAGAAGCAGATGGTGAATGAACTTATCTGCTTCTTTTTTTGTGCAGATATAGCAAATATATATAGAAATAATTGAATCATTGTGCCGGTTTGAGGCAGTATACAATTGCTGAATGATAGAACTGTATTTGCCGGTACATGACGACAGGAAAAGAGGAACATGTCAAATGGATTATGAAAGACAACAGCATGCGCCCATATATGAAGCACTGGAACGTTTCCGAAAGAAGAGAGTCGTTCCCTTTGATGTGCCGGGACATAAAAGAGGAAGAGGAAATCCGGAGCTTGCACAGTTGCTGGGAGAGAAATGTGTGGGGCTGGATGTTAATTCTATGAAGCCGCTGGACAATCTCTGCCACCCGGTTTCGGTGATCAGAGAAGCGGAGGAGCTTGCAGCAGATGCTTTTGGCGCAGCGCATGCATTCCTTATGGTAGGAGGAACCACATCTGCAGTGCAGAGCATGATCCTGTCTGTCTGCAAGGCAGGGGATAAGATCATTCTGCCGCGAAATGTACATAAAAGTGCCATCAATGCCCTGGTACTGTGCGGTGCAATTCCGGTTTATGTAAACCCGGAGGTGAATGCGCAGCTGGGCATTTCCCTTGGCATGGAAGTCAGTCAGGTGGAGAAGGCTATGGATGAGAATCCGGATGCGGTGGCAGTTCTTGTAAATAACCCTACCTATTATGGAATCTGTTCGGATCTGCGGACTATCGTAAAGAAGGCTCATGCAAGAGGAATGAAGGTGCTGGCAGATGAGGCTCATGGAACCCATCTTTATTTCGGCAGAAACCTTCCTGTATCCGGAATGGCGGCAGGTGCTGACATGGCGGCAGTTTCCATGCACAAATCCGGCGGAAGTCTGACACAGAGTTCGCTGCTGCTTTTGAATAAGAGTATGAATGCAGAGAAAGTGCGCCAGATCATCAATCTGACTCAGACCACAAGCGCTTCTTATCTTCTGTTGTCCAGTCTGGATATCTCCAGAAGAAATCTGGCACTCAGGGGAGAGGAATCCTTTGAAAAGGTTGCAGGGATGGCGCAGTATGCCAGAGAGGAGATCAATGAGATCGGCGGTTATTATGCATATGGTATGGATCTGATCAATGGAACCAGTGTTTTTGATTTTGATGTTACAAAACTCTCCATTTATACACTGGGAAATGGGCTGGCAGGTATTGAAGTTTATGATCTTCTCAGAGATGAATATGATATTCAGATCGAGTTTGGAGATATCTGTAATATTCTGGCTTACATTTCCATCGGAGACAGGCTTCAGGATATTGAGAGACTGGTAGGGGCACTGGCTGATATTGAACGTCTGTATAAGAAGGACAGCACAGGTATGCTTTCCGGGGAATATATCGCACCTGCAGTGGTGGCGTCTCCACAGCAGGCATTTTATGCAGAGAAAGAATCTCTGCCCATGGAACAGGCGGCAGGCAGGATCAGCGGTGAATTTGTTATGTGTTATCCTCCGGGAATCCCGATTCTTGCTCCTGGGGAAATGGTGACACAGGAAATTGTAGAATACATTCTTTATGCAAGAGACAAAGGCTGTTCCATGCAGGGAATGGAGGATCCGAAGGTAGAACATCTTCAGGTCCTGAAAGGGGGTATCTGATCATGGAATTATGGTATTCCGAGTTCCATACAGGAAATGTAAAGCTTTCTGTCCGGATTAACCGACAGTTATTTTCAGGGGAAAGTGAATTTCAGAGAATCGATGTGTTTGAGTCTGAAGAATTTGGAAGATTTGTGGCTCTGGACGGTGAGATCGTATTTTCTGACAAGGATGAATTTATTTATGATGAAATGGTCACGCATGTGCCAATGACAGTACATCCCAATGTAAAAAATGTTCTGATCATCGGCGGCGGTGACGGTGGAGTTGCCAGAGAACTGATCCATTATCCACAGATTGAGAGCATTGATGTGGTGGAATCCGATAAAATGTTTGTGGATGTATGTGCGGAGATGTTTCCGGATATTGCCCAGGGACTGAAGGATGAGAGAGTCAACATTTATTATGAAGACGGCCTTCGGTTCCTGCGGAATAAAAAGGCCAGATATGACCTGATCATCAATGATTCCACAGATCCGCTGGGACATACAGAGGGACTTTTTACAAAGGAATTCTACGGAAGCTGTTATAAGGCTCTCAGAGATGACGGAATCATGGTTTATCAGCATGGAAGTCCTTTTTATGATGAGGATGAGGTGGAATGCAGAAAGATGCACAGAAAGGTTTTCCGGTCATTTCCGGTGAGCAGGGTTTATCAGGCACATATCCCTACCTGTCCCTCGGGATACTGGCTTTTTGGATTTGCATCAAAGAAATATCATCCACTGGAAGATTTCAGGCCGGAGAGGTTTGATAATCTTAATATAGAAACATGGTATTATACAACAAATCTTCACAGAGGAGCATTTATGCTTCCAAAATATGTAGAAGATTTACTGGAAGAGGAGGAAAACAGTTTATGAGCAGATTATTGGTAATCGGATGTGGTGGGGTAGCTTCAGTGGCAATTCGCAAATGCTGTCAGAACAGCGATGTTTTTACAGAGATTATGATCGCAAGCAGGACAAAGGAAAAATGCGATGCACTCAAAGAGAAGATTGAAAGTACAACGAAGACAAAAATTGAGACAGCAAAGGTAGATGCGGATAATGCAGCAGAGGTCGCAGAATTGATCAGAGCCTATAAGCCGGATGCTGTCCTGAATGTGGCACTTCCATATCAGGATCTTACCATCATGGATGCATGTCTGGAAGCCGGTGCGGATTATATTGATACTGCCAATTATGAAGCAGAGGATACAGAAGATCCCACATGGCGTGCAATCTATGAAAAGAGATGTAAAGAAAAAGGCTTTACTGCATATTTCGATTATTCCTGGCAGTGGGCTTATGATGAGAAATTTAAGAAAGCAGGACTGACTGCTCTTCTGGGAACCGGTTTTGATCCGGGTGTTACCAGTGTATTCAGTGCTTATGCCCTGAAGCATTATTTTGATGAAATCCATACCATTGATATTCTGGACTGTAACGGCGGTGATCATGGATATCCTTTTGCCACAAACTTTAACCCGGAGATCAATCTTCGAGAGGTTTCCGCAAATGGTTCCTACTGGGAAGACGGACATTGGGTAGAAACAGAGCCTATGGAATTTAAATCTGTCTACGATTTTCCTGAGGTAGGCAAAAAGGATATGTATCTTCTTCATCATGAAGAGATTGAATCACTGGCAAAAAATATTCCGGGAGTACAGAGGATCCGTTTCTTTATGACATTCGGACAGAGCTATCTGACACATATGAAATGTCTGGAAAATGTAGGAATGCTTTCCACCGCACCTGTGGAATTTAATGGACAGGAGATCGTGCCGATCCAGTTTTTGAAAGCTCTTCTGCCGGATCCTGCATCTCTGGGTCCGAGAACAGTGGGTAAAACAAATATCGGCTGTATTTTCACAGGTGTTAAGGACGGAAAAGAGAAAAGTATTTATATTTATAATGTATGTGATCATCAGGAATGCTATAAAGAGGTGGAATCCCAGGCAATCTCCTATACAACAGGTGTTCCGGCTATGATCGGTTCCATGATGGTAGTGACCGGACAGTGGAAGAAGCCGGGTGTATTTAATGTGGAAGAATTTGATCCGGATCCATATATGGAAGCACTGAACAAATGGGGACTTCCATGGAAAGTCTGCGAAGATCCTGAACTGGTAAAGGTCTGGAAAGCCAATGAAGATTGATCAACTGCAAACTCCCTGCTATGTGATCGATGAGAAGAAGATGCGGGAGAATCTGGAGATTTTGAAAAAAGTCCAGGAGGATACCGGGTGTAAGATCCTTCTGGCGCAGAAAGCGTTTTCCGGCTTTGCTCTGTATCCCATGATCGGAAAATATCTGGCAGGTACCACTGCCAGCGGTCTGTTTGAGGCAAGGCTTGGATATGAAGAGATGGGGAAAGAGAATCATGTTTTTTCCCCTGCTTACCGTACAGAAGATATAGAGGAACTGGATCGGATCTGTGACCATATTATCTTTAATTCCACAGCACAGCTGAAGAAATTTAAAGATGTGTGTACCAGAGCCAGTCTGGGACTCCGTATTAATCCGGAATGCTCCACTCAGGGGGATCATGCAATCTATGATCCCTGTGCGCCGGGTTCCAGGCTGGGGGTTACCAGAGAGAACTTTGACGGGGAATGTCTGAAATGGATCGACGGACTGCATTTCCATACGCTCTGCGAACAGAATGCAGATGACCTGGAGAAAACATTGCAGGCAGTAGAGGAGAAGTTTGGAGAATTTCTGTCTGAGGTTTCCTGGTTGAATATGGGCGGCGGACATCACATTACCAGAGAGGATTATGATGTAAAGCTCCTGGAAAAATGTATTCAGCATATGAAGGAAACCTATGATCTGGATATTTATCTGGAGCCCGGGGAGGCTGTTGCCCTGAATGCCGGATATCTGGTGACAGAGGTTATGGACATTGTGGAAAATGAGATCAGAACGCTGATTTTGGATGCTTCTGCAGCCTGCCATATGCCGGATGTGCTGGAGATGCCCTATCGTCCGCCTCTTAAGGACAGCGGGGAAGCAGGGGAGAAGGCATATACCTACCGCTTATCTTCCTGCACCTGCCTGGCAGGAGATGTGATCGGAGATTATTCCTTTGACAGAGAGATCCGGATCGGGGACAAGCTGTATTTTATGGATATGGCGATTTATTCTATGGTGAAGAATAATACATTTAACGGTATGCCGCTGCCGGATATTGCGGTTATGCATGAGGACGGAGAGTGTGAGGTTATCAGATATTTCGGATACGAAGACTTTAAGAGCCGGCTTTCCTGATATCTGCCGGGCTATCAAAGAAAAGGAGACAGACATGGAAGTTACAGAGAAGAACAGAACAAAATATCATATGCCCGGAGAATTTGAGCCTCATGAGGGATGTGTGATGATCTGGCCGGAACGTCCCGGTTCCTGGAATTATGGGGCAAGGGAAGCACAGAAAGCATTTGTGAAAGTTGCAGAGGCTATTGGAGTGAGCGAAAAGGTGTATATGCTGGTTTCCAAAGCTCAGATGGAGAATGCAAAGAATCAGCTTGGGAATGTTTCCGGTGTGACTTTGCTGGAATGCGAGACAGATGACGCCTGGGCCAGAGATGTGGGAGCAACCATGGTTCTGGATGAGAAAGGGGCGGTCTGTGGAGTTGACTGGCAGTTTAATGCGTGGGGAGGAGACTTTGATGGACTTTACCGGAACTGGGAGAAGGACGACAGGGTGGCTGCCTTTATCTGCAGGACTCTCGGTTGTCCATGTCTGGATGCCAGACCTTTTGTGCTGGAGGGCGGTTCCATCCATTCTGACGGAGAGGGGACTCTGATCGTTACAGAGGCCTGTCTTCTGAGTCAGGGACGCAATCCTCAGATGAGCAGGGAACAGATAGAGGAACAGTTGAAGTACTGGCTCGGTGTCCACAAGATTATCTGGCTTCCATGTGGAATCTATCAGGATGAAACCAATGAGCATGTGGATAACGTGTGCGCTTTTGTAAGGCCCGGAGAGGTTGTGCTTGCATGGACAGAGGATGAGACAGATCCGCAGTATGCCATGTCTTTGGCTGATCTGAAGGTGCTGGAACAGGAAACAGATGCAAAAGGCAGAAAATTTAAGATTCATAAGCTTCCGATTCCTCAGAAACCGGTCTGCCTTACCCGGGAAGATGTGGATGGCTTTGTGTTTGAAGAGGGAGAAGACGAACGGGAAGCAGGAGAACGGATGGCTGCCAGTTATGTGAATTTCTATATTTCCAATGGAGGAATCATCCTTCCACAGTTTGGGGATGAAAATGACAAAAGGGCAGTGGAGATTCTGCAGAAGTGTTTTCCTGAAAGAAGGATTTATCCCATTGATGCCAGAGCCATCATTGTTGGCGGTGGAAATATTCACTGTATCACCCAGCAGATTCCCGGAAAAAATATCTGACCCTGATGCAGAAAAACTTTGAGAGTCATGTGTTTGAGGGTTATTACCTGAAAGTTATGAAAAAACTTACTTATGTAAACAGGAGCAGGAGGAACAGACAGGATGAGAAATATAACAGTGGCGGCAGTTCAGATGAAATGCAGTAAAAGTGTGGAGAAAAATATTGCCCATGCAGAGGAACTGGTGCGTCAGGCAGCAGCAAAGGGAGCTGAGATTGTTCTTCTTCCGGAGCTTTTTGAACGGCCCTATTTCTGCCAGGAGCGCAGATATGAGTATTATGAATATGCGCAGACTGCAGAGGAAAACCCTGCAGTGCGTCATTTCAGCAGGGTAGCGGCAGAGCTGGGGATTGTGATCCCGGTCAGTTTTTATGAAAAAGAGGTCAATAATACCTATAACAGCGTTGCGGTTCTGGATGCAGATGGGAAGAATCTCGGCGTTTACCGGAAAACACATATTCCGGATGACCATTATTATCAGGAAAAATTCTATTTCACACCGGGAGATACCGGCTTTAAGGTTTTTGATACCAGATTTGGAACCATTGGAGTTGGAATCTGCTGGGATCAGTGGTTCCCGGAAACGGCAAGATGTATGGCACTGCAGGGCGCAGAGCTTCTCTTTTATCCCACTGCCATCGGAAGTGAACCCATCCTGGAATGTGACAGCATGGAACACTGGAGAAGATGTATGCAGGGACACGCTGCCTCCAACCTGATCCCTGTGATCGCTGCCAACAGAATCGGTGAGGAAACAGTGGAGCCATGTCCGGAAAACGGAATGCAGAAATCTGCTCTTAATTTTTACGGCTCTTCTTTTATCACAGACAACACAGGTGCTCTCTGTGCAGAACTGCCCGGAGGGGAAGAGGGGGTGCTTGTAAGCACTTTTGACCTGGATGCATTAAAGGCAGACAGACTGAACTGGGGACTTTTCAGAGACCGCAGACCGGAGATGTATGCAAAAATTGTCGGAAAATGACGAAAGCAGGAGAATCCGAGTGGATTTGCAGTGTTATTTCCAAAACGATATATGTGTTTATAAGAATTTCATAAAAAGTTTATGATTATATTAGTTGCTACCTGCGGTATATATGGTAAAATAAGAGTACGAACGTTACTGATAACGGAGAGAGCAGTAGAGTTTTGATATGTATTTCTGGCAAAATGGAGTGTAGAAGATGAACAGAAAAGAATTTTTGGAAATCCTGAGAAGCCAGCTTGCCGGGCAGATGCAGGAGGGCAAAGCAGCAGCACATATCAGGTATTATGAAGATTATATACAGTCTCAGGTACGTGGCGGACGTTCAGAGCAGGAAGTACTGCAGGAACTGGGAGACCCGCATCTGATAGCAAAAACTCTGATCGATACAGATGATGGAAGTACACAGGAAGATTACGGAGAGTATTCTTCTTACGGAAGTAGTTATGGCAATGAGACAGAGCTTCCTCATCAGCAGGAGAAAAGATGGAAAAAAGTAATCGATCTTTCTACCTGGCATGGCAAGGCTGTTGTTATTGCAGCGGCGGCTGTTATAATTGTTTTACTGATACTGATAATCGGAGTTGCGATTCCGTTTTTTATTATTCTTGCAATTATTCTTTATTTTCTTTCATGGCTGAAGAAAAGAAATGATCAATGAAAATCTGTGCAGGGTTTCAGAAAAGAAACCCTGCGCAGAATCTTAAAATCTTAAGTGTAAACGTTCTTGTTTCACGATATTAATTCCCCTTGAATATTTATAATCATACAATCTCAACTTATTTCTATTCTTTAATCCTGCCAGGTGCAGGGAAAAATCCCACATTCATTTTTATATTTTTTGTTCGGAAAGGAGACGGAAAATGAAACACAATTTCAAACTGAAAGAACGCCTTGGAGCTTTGCTGCTTGCAATGCTTTTTATTCTGCAGGCAATTCTGGGGCTTGTGCCTGTCTGCGTAACTCAGGCGGCACCGTTAACTGTAGAAACATGGGACAGTGACAAGGTGGTAGATTATGGTTATCGCTTTAACATGAAGTTTCAGCCCGGAATTACCACATATGAATCTTTTGGGTGTGATAATCTGGACAGGGAAGCTTTTTCAGACAATGGAAAAAGTGAACGTGACACAGAGTGCGTTCGTGTAGGAGCGGACTATAAAGCCGGAAGCGCAGGGATGCGTTATAACAATGTAGGAAAAGATGGAAATGGAAATATTGTTGATGTCAGACTCATTCTTGTGGGAGTAGAGAATGCAGAACCCCGTTATGATCTGCGCACTGCAGAATCGATTGTTCAGAATAAAGGCGGAGCTACGTTTGCATGGAAAGATAATGAAGCTTATCCAATGGTTGGCTTTTCCAAAAACAGTATCGGTGTATTTATTTATTCTGTAGGATACGCAAAGGTTAAGTTTCAGTTTCTGAAGCATGGAACAGAAGAAACACTGCCGATCAGTGGCCATGGAACCATACGTGATATTGATGCGGGACAGGGAGTCCGTATTCCGTCAGACAGCAGTCTGGATAATGCATATGTTCTGAAAAACAATGATTATCTGACGGTAGATGGGAATTCTGTAAGCTCACCCCTTGGTTCCGTTGAGCCGGATGATCCGAGAGGATGGCTGAATCTTTTTTATAATACAGATAATTTTACGGTAGAATTCTGTCATCAGTTCAGACTGGATAAATGGGATAAAAGTCGTGAAGATGCCATTGCAAAAGCCGGTTCTCAGGAAAGATGGGCAGAGATTACAAGAAATAAATATCTGGATCCATCAGGCAACAGTTATTGTCCGAACTTTAAAGGACAGAAATACTGCAAAGCATATGCATATTTTGATTTTACATCCTATTGTTTCGGTGATGTTGAGATGAAAAAAGCGCCTGAGAAACGTGTGGGAGAGGCAAACTGTACATGGGAACAGGCAGCTGCCACATCAAAAGAAAAACCTTTTGGCATTCGTCAGGGACAGGAATTCCAGTATATGATCCGGGCGGAGGTGACACCCAATAGACTGAAATCCTTTGTGGTACAGGATATACTTGAGGATTGTCTTACTATAGAGGATGCATCAAAAGTCAGTATTGTGAATGATGCAGGGCAGACAGTGACAGACTGGTTTGATGTTGCTGTTGAAGGACAGAAAGTGACCTGCAGGGCCAAAGCAGAGAGCCTTCAGGATGAAGCATTTACAGATAATCAGACTTACACATTTACTTTAAAAGTACGCCAGAGACCGGAATCAGAAATTAACATTTCAAAATACCTTGCAGAGGATGGATACAGTATTCTTGTACCAAACCATGCATCCATGAGTTATGAACGTACAAACGGAAGCGGAGATACAATGGATACGGAAACAGTGTGGGTAAAGGGTGTGATTCCACCGGAACTGGAAGTAAAGAAAAATACTTCTCAGTATGAATGGAAAACGGGAGATATCATAGATTATGAGGTTCTGGTTTCTCAGACAAAACAGGATGTAAAAGCAGTAAATGTTGTTATTACAGACGAGCTTCCATCATGTCTGCAGTTTCTGGAAGGGCAGTATGCTGTAGAGACAAGTCAGGGAGGCGAGAACTGTACGCTTACCGGACAGGGAGAAAATGGATGGAAAGCAGAGTGTCCGTCCCTGAAGTATGGGGAGACGATCACAATCCGTTTTAAATGTCAGGCATCTGCGGATTCCAATGGACAGGAATGGGAAAATATTGTGACTGCAACAGCGGATAATCTGATCAATCCTGAGACAGGAGAACAGGAATCCAGAAAGGATATGGCAGAAGTATGGCCGAACAGTCCACAGCTTGAAATTGATAAAACAGCAGACAAATATGAATGGCAGGCAGGAGAGCAGGTAGCTTACCGGATCGTGGTGAATAATGTAACGGCAGGAACAATTGCAAAAGATGTAACTATTACTGATATTGGTCTGCCGCAGGGACTGGTTCTGGCAGGTGGTGCACAGAGCATGGAAGTACTGGGAGTTCAGCAACAGGTAAACTATCCCGTACCGGATAAGAAAACAGGACAGGCATATGAAGCGAGATCTGTGGATTCTCAGTTGAATGCAGATGAGAACGGATTTTCCTTTTATTGTTCTTATGTGCCATACAGTCAGCCTGTAACGATTATTTTCCATTGTATCGCACAGGAAGAGGCAAATGGACACGAAAGCGTAAATGCAGCAACTGTAAAAGCTGCTAATACAGATGAGAGATCTGATGATGCAGAAGTATATGTAAATTCAGGAGAATTCTGGATTGAGAAATCTGCAGATCATTATGAATGGCAGGTCGGAGAACAGGTACAGTACAATGTGGTGGTGGAGAATAAAAAAGCAGGTACAGTGGCCCGGAACGTAACTGTCTGGGATACCGGTATGCCGGCAGGACTTGCGCTTTCATCGGCAGAGGATGTATCGGTAAGCGGAATCCCACAGAATATTACGCAGCTGACAGCAGGGACCAAAGATGTTTTGAACCAGCTCAATCCGGAATTTTATAATGAGACATCAGAGAAACCGGTGAATTATGAATTTCTTCAGGAGGGAAGCGGATGGAGACTGAACATTTCAGATCTTCCGGCAAATACTCCGGTTATGATTTCTTTCCTTTGCACAGTTGCGGAAGCGGCAAATGGAATGGAAAGCATTAATGTTGCCAATGTGCAGGCGCAGAATGCCCCTGTTTCACAGGATGACGCAGAAGTGTATGTAAATACAGCAGTTCTTTCTATTGAGAAAAGTTTTCAGAATCCATATCTGGCAGCCGGGGACGGACGTGCGGAAAATGAATTTCGGGTAGGAGAACAGGTGAATTATCAGGTTACGGTTAATAATCTTCAGAAGGGATCTATCGCAAGAAATCTTGTGATCAGTGATCTTTCCCTTCCTGAAGGGCTGGCTCTGGACGGAGCTGAAGATGCTGTTACTGTAAGCGGTGTTCCGGCTGTTATTCAGAATCCGGTGGCAGGAACTGATGATGCAGGAAATCAGCTGAATCCGGAAAATTATAAAGAAACAGTGGAAAAACCGGTCAGCTGTCAGGTTACACGTCAGGGAACCGGATGGATCGTGACGATTTCAGATCTTCCGTATCAGACACCTGTGACTGTTAATTTCCGCTGTACTGCGCAGGAAAGCGTAAATGGGATGGAGATTGTAAATACAGCACAGGCGTATGCAGATAATGCACAGAAAGTAAAGGACTCCTCAAAAATCTGGGTGAACTCGCCTGTTCTTAACGTAGAGAAGACGACGGACAAACCATTTTACAAATATGGTGATATTATTACATACCGCATTGTCCTGACACAGGAGCAGACCGGATGTGTGGCGCGTAATGTTACTCTGCAGGATGTGATCGATACTCAGGGAGTACGTCTTCTGAAGGATTCGGTGATTCTGATGGATGAGAAAGGAAATGTGGCAGATGCTGATGTACAGATCAATGATGATAATACTTTCCTGATGTCAACAGGCAGGACACTGGTCAGGGACAGCAGATATAGTATCTGCGATAATGATAAAGGCGGTCTTTTTGAGCAGGTAATGTATAATCCTCTGGACTGTCAGGAACAGAAAAGTATGATCGTGGAATATCAGGCAGCAGTGATTGATGCAGCCCTGGCAGGACAGAAAGTGCACAATACTGCAGTTGCAGACAGCAGTGAAAAGATACCTGCAACCGGGGAAACAGAGACAGAGGTACACAGTCCGATTCTGGAAATTGTGAAGGAATCAGATAAGAAAGAGTATGCGTCCGGTGAGAAAGGATACTATAAGCTGACAGTAAGACAACTGCGTGAGGATGTCACAGATCAGAATATTGTTATCGAAGATAAACTGGAAACCCAAGGGGCTTCTATTGTAAAAGACAGCATTTTTGTGAAGAAAAACGGCATAGAGCTGAAAGATGCCAAAATAGAGGCAGATGATACAGGATTTGTAATTCAGACAGGAGCATCGTTGTCAGATATGGATAAAATTGAAGTCTGCTATGAAGTGGTATTTAAAACAGAAAGCACAGAGCCTGAAAAAATTGTAAACACAGCGAAAGCAAGAGGAGATATTTCACCGGAAATTGCGGCGCAGCAGGAGGTATATGTGAAAACAAAAGCAGAACCCACTGCCACACCAACACCGTCTGCAACACCGAAACCAACAGAAACACCAAAGCCGACAGAGACACCAAAACCTACAGAAGTACCGAAACCGACGGAGCAGCCAAAAGCCACACCAACACCATCTGTACCGGGAACCTGCCCGAAAATGACTCCTGTACCGACGAAAGCACCGTTGGCATCTTACAATGGTGGAAATAATGGAGGCACAACTTCCGGAAACGGAGGCAGCAGTTACGGAAATTCGGGTGGATACGGAAGCTATCAGGGTGGTTCCATGGCAGGAAGTTCTAAAACAGGAGATGTCAGACCGTTTAAAATGATGGCTGTTCTTGGACTTATCGGAATGGGACTGCTGACAGGAGGTGTGGTGATCTACAGAAGAACTGTTTCCGGGAAAAGAAATATAAAGGATATGCCGCGGAAATGAAAAAACTCAGAACATTTGCAGTAAGTATGATCATAGCAGCAATTGGGCTTCTTATATATTGTGCCGGCTTCTATATAAAAAGTTATGAACAGAATCTTGCAGCAAGGCAGGAATATGCAGAGCTTTCCCAAATGGCAGGGGTGAAGAACAGAGAAGGTGCCGGATTATTGGCAGATGGCAAAAAAACTGATGAAGACAGCAGTACAAAAAACAGTGAAAAAAAACGCAGGAAAAAACAGAGAAGATCTTCTGAATCAAAAAACAAAAACTGTACAGATGAAATCAGGGAATCCTTCGGGATTTCCTGGGAAAATTTAAGAAAGATCAACTCTCAGACAGTTGCCTGGATTACTGTCCCGGGAGCCGATATTTCTTATCCTGTAGTTCAGGCGGCGGATGATGAATATTACCTGAAACATAATTTCAGAGGAGAGGAAGATCTGTTTGGATGTATTTTTCTGGAACATGACATAAAAAAGAATTTTACAGATTCCCACAGTATTCTTTACGGGCATAATATAGAAGGTAATATGATGTTTGCAAATCTGAACCGTTATGAACAGCCTGAATTTCTGAAAAAATGTCCTGAAATTGAGATCACAACACCAAAAAGAAAGTTTCTGTACAAAATTTTTTCTGTGGAACAGGCATCTTCCCAAAGCCCGGCATTTGAATATGGATACAAGTTATCCAGTCCTGCATACAGGAGACAATTATCTATATTGAAAAATAATTCCATGTATGACACAGGAGTAGAGCCTGATGAAAGGGAGAGAATGGTGACTCTGATCACCTGTAATTCACGTTTGGATAAAGAAATACGTATGGCAGTACATGGGATTTGCCATGAATGTTATGGTATAGAAAAAGCTGAGCCGAAGTGATGTTGAAATCAGTCGGATATTGGTAACTTTCGTAAAGGATGAACTGTTACTGTTCACATATCACTATCCCTCGAGGTGTTTTGGAAAAAACTAATGAAAAATCTCTCAATATTTTGTATAATTTATGCATAAAAAACAACTTGTTCGTACGTGCGTACAAGTTGTATCCTAAATACAGGAGGGAAGAAGACATGACAGATAATGGAAAGCCGAAATATTTCTCACTGATGGAACAGCTCAGAAGTGATATTATGTCAGGAGCTATCCGACCGGGAGAGAAGCTTCCTTCAGAAAACGAGCTTTCACAGAAATATTCCCTGAGTAGACATACAGTTCGTAAAGCACTGGGAATCCTGGAGCAGGACGGATATGTAGAGGCATTTCACGGAAGAGGTACTTATTGCTCTGAGAATATGCGCCATATAAAGAATTCAAAGAATATTGCGGTAGTGACCACATATATTTCTGATTATATTTTTCCGAGACTGATACAGGGAATGGATAATGTCCTTTCAGAAAGCGGTTACAGTATTATCCTGAAAAACACAGCAAACAGCAGACAGAAAGAGGCCAGATGTCTGGAGGAACTTCTGAAGAAAGATATTGATGGACTGATCATTGAACCAAGCAAAAGTGAGATGATCTGTAAACACAGAAATCTTTATCAGAATCTGGATAAATTTGAAATTCCGTATGTGTTTATTCAGGGAATCTATTCAGAAATGAGGGATAAACCTCATATTCTTATGGATGATGCACAGGGAGGCTATCTTGTAACAAAATATCTGCTGGAACTGGGACATAAAAAGATCAAGGGTTTCTTTAAGGCAGACGATATGCAGGGACTGGAGCGCCACAAGGGATATGTGAAGGCCTTACAGGAGTCAGGGATTGCCTATGATCCTGATGATGTTGTCTGGTTTCATACAGAGGACAGGAAAGTAAAACCTGCACTGATGGCAAAAGAAATGGTACAGAGCGGACAGCTTCCGGATGGAATCGTCTGTTACAATGATCAGATTGCTGTTCAGGTTATGGAAGAACTGGAGAAAATGGGAGTCAGGATACCGGATGATATTTCCATTACCGGTTATGACAATTCACTGTATGCTCAGCGAGGAAGCGGAATCACAACGATAGCTCATCCGCAGGAAAAGCTGGGAGAAATGGCAGCAGAGCTTATACTTGAGAAGATCAACGGAGTTCCTGAAGAAGAAAGTAAGGTTGAAAGACTGATTTATCCGGAACTGATCATACGGGGATCATGCAGAAAAATATTGTAAACAAATGAAATAAATAAAAAATAAAAATAAATCTAGGAGGAATTTTATCATGAAAACAGGAAGAAACTATAAGTTCTGGTTTTGTACAGGTTCACAGGATCTTTACGGAGATGAGTGCCTAAGAAAAGTTGCTGAGCATTCCAGAATCATTGTTGAGGAATTAAACAAGAGCGGTGTTCTTCCATTTGAATTAGTATGGAAACCAACACTGATCACAAACGAACTGATCCGTAAAACATTTAATGAGGCAAATGCAGATGAGGACTGTGCAGGTGTTATCACATGGATGCATACTTTCTCACCGGCAAAATCATGGATTCTTGGTCTGAAAGAATACAGAAAACCGCTTTGCCATCTTCATACACAGTTTAATGAGGAGATTCCTTATGATACCATTGATATGGATTTTATGAATGAAAACCAGTCTGCTCATGGCGGTCGTGAATATGGTCATATTGTTACAAGAATGGGAATCGAAAGAAAAGTTATTGTCGGACACTGGGCAGATAAAGATGTTCAGGAAAGACTTGCTTCCTGGATGCGTACAGCAGTTGGTATCATGGAGAGCAGCCATATCCGCGTATGTCGTGTAGCAGATAACATGAGAAACGTAGCTGTTACAGAAGGTGATAAAGTAGAAGCACAGATCAAATTCGGATGGGAAGTTGATGCTTATCCTATAAATGAGATTGCTGATTATGTAAAAGATGTAGCTAAAGGTGATGTAGATGCGCTGGTAGATGAATACTACAGCAAATATGATATTCTTCTTGAGGGAAGAGATCCGGAAGAATTTAAACGTCATGTAGCAGTTCAGGCTCAGATTGAGATCGGATTTGAGAAATTCCTGGAAGAGAAAAATTATCAGGCAATCGTTACACACTTTGGAGATCTGGGTGCTCTTAAACAGCTTCCCGGACTTGCAATCCAGAGACTTATGGAAAAAGGCTATGGATTCGGTGCAGAAGGCGACTGGAAGACAGCTGCAATGGTTCGTCTGATGAAGATCATGACAGCTGGTGTAAAAGATGCAAAAGGAACTTCCATGATGGAAGACTATACATATAACTTTGTACCTGGAAAAGAAGGAATCCTTCAGTCTCATATGCTTGAGGTATGCCCGTCTGTCGCAGATGGTAAGATCGGCATTAAAGTATGCCCGCTTTCCATGGGTGACAGAGAAGATCCTGCAAGACTTGTATTCACAAGCAAAACAGGTCCGGCTATCGCAACATCTCTGATCGATCTTGGAGATCGTTTCCGTCTGATCATCAATGATGTAGACTGCAAGAAGGTTGAGAAACCGATGCCGAAGCTTCCTGTAGGAAGTGCATTCTGGACACCACAGCCAAATCTTAAGACAGGTGCAGAAGCATGGATCCTTGCAGGCGGAGCCCACCATACAGCATTCTCCTATGACCTGACAGCAGAGCAGATGGGTGACTGGGCAGCAGCTATGGGTATTGAAGCTGTTTACATTGATAAAGATACAAATATTCGTGATTTCAAGAATGAACTGAGATGGAATGAACTTGCATTCAGAAAATAATAATTTTTGTAATTAATACAGAGGCTGCCATATCAGGCTGAAATTAACTGCCTGGGATGGCAGCCCTGAGAAGTTTAAAGTAATAAAAAGTATGTTAAAACCGTAAAATTTCCATGGTAAAACAATAAAAGAAATGCAATAATATTGGTGTACAAACAATATATGATTATAGATTGTCGAATGATCTGTAATCATAAATAACAGAGAAACAGGGAGGTACATAAAAATGGGAGCAGCAGAAGCAAAAGCAGCGATTCTCGCTAACAAAACAGCGCTTGGTATTGAATTTGGTTCTACCAGGATCAAAGCAGTACTTGTAGATGATAAAAATCAGCCAATCGCATCTGGCGGTCATGAATGGGAAAATCGTTATGAAAACGGTGTCTGGACATATAGCCTTGATGATATCTGGACAGGCATTCAGGACTGTTATCAGGATATGGCAAGGGATGTGAAGGCAAAATATGACATAGAACTGGAATCTGTAGGTGCATTTGGCGTCAGCGCCATGATGCATGGATATATGCCATTTAACAAAGAGGGAGAACTTCTTGTACCATTCCGTACATGGAGAAATAATATTACAGGGGAAGCCAGTGAAAAGCTGATGGAGCTGTTTAATTACAATATTCCTCAGAGATGGAGTATCGCACATCTGTACCAGGCAATTCTTAATGGCGAGGAACATGTAAAAGATATCGATTATATTACAACTCTGGAGGCTTATGTCCACTGGAAACTGACAGGAAAGAGAGTTCTCGGTATCGGTGACGCAGCAGGTATGTTCCCGATTGATACCACAAAGGCAGATTACAACCAGGAGATGGTTGATAAATTCGATGAACTGGTTGCTCCTTATGGATTCTCATGGAAACTTCGCGATATTATGCCGAAAGCCCTTGTTGCAGGTGAAGATGCCGGTGTTCTTACAGAAGAAGGTGCGAAACTTCTCGACGTAACAGGAAAACTGAAAGCCGGAATCCCGATGTGCCCTCCGGAAGGTGATGCAGGAACAGGCATGGTTGCCACAAACAGTGTAGCAGTACGTACGGGTAATGTTTCCGCAGGAACTTCTGTATTTGCCATGATCGTTCTGGAAAAAGAGCTTTCCAGACCTTATAAAGAAATTGATATGGTTACCACTCCGTCCGGACATCTGGTAGCTATGGCTCATTCCAACAACTGTACTTCTGACCTGAATGCATGGGTAAATATATTTAAAGAGTTTGCAGAAGCTATGGGTATGGAAGTGGATATGAACAAACTGTTCGGAACCCTTTATAATAAAGCACTTGAAGGAGATCCGGACTGTGGCGGACTTTTGTCCTACTGTTATTTCTCAGGTGAGCATATGACAGGCTTTGAAGAAGGACGTCCGTTATTTGTACGTTCTCCTGAAAGCAAATTTAACCTTGCAAACTTTATGAGAACTAATCTGTATACATGCCTTGGAGCCATGAGAGTAGGTCTGAACCTTCTGTTTGAGAAAGAAAATGTAAAAGTAGACCGTCTTCTTGGTCATGGAGGATTATTCAAGACAAAAGGCGTAGGACAGCAGATTCTGGCAGATGCTGTCAATGCACCGGTATCTGTAATGGCTACTGCAGGTGAGGGCGGAGCCTGGGGAATCGCACTTCTTGCTTCTTATCTGGTAAATAAAGAAGAAGGTGAGACTCTGGAAAGCTTCCTTGATAACAAAGTATTTGCAGATCAGGAAAGCAGCACACTGGATCCAAAACCGGAAGGTGTGGCTGGATTCAATGCATTTATGGACAGCTATATGAAAGGTCTTTCTATTGAAAGAGCAGCAGTAGAGTCTGAAATCTGGTAAATGTTGAGAAACAAACTGTTTGCCGGCGCATATGAAAATGAATAGGAAAAGAAGAATATAAAAAACAGAGCAGCATCGCAGATTATGAGACCGGCGATGCTGTTTTTTGCAGTTTTTCTGAAATTGTTATCAAGTGATTCACAGCCGGATAAATACAAAGAGAAAGCCCCGGCAGGGGAGCTGCCGGGACTTTCAAGGGGAGTATAAATAATTAAATAAGGGGTTTATGTAAAAAAAATTTTTGAAGGGTAAATTCTTTTTACAGCTATGATTATAATATAGCTTGGTGAAAAAAGCAACATATTTTGATGAATATTCCCCCCGGTTTTTGGGATAATAGTCAATGTGAAGCACTTTCAGCGATGAAGTGTGGAAGAAAAAAACCGGATTTTGCAGAGTATCAGGAGATCCGGGCAGATAAATCTCATCAGGAGGAAAATAATAATGGCAAAAAACTATGAATCTGAGAGTAAAAACAGCAGAAATTACACAGGAACTTCAGATAAGAACAGCTATGGCAATGAAATGAACCATGCTGGTAATGCAAAAAACAGTGTGAAAAGCAAAAACGAGACAGATTGTAGAAGTAAAGCAAAAAATAAAACTTCCCAGTCTTACAGCTCAGAAGAAGACAGATATTGATTGGATCAGGAGGGGGAAATGCCCCTCCTGATCTGCTGTGAGCCAATTTATGTGTCGGCTGTTTTTTGTCAGGCAGTGGCACATCTGTCCCTGATATCATATGATATAACAAAAAGGAGTCTGCCATGTTTCCGGTGGAAACGATTTCTGCAAAAATGCTGGATTATTATGTGGGCCGAAGGGACACGTTGATCATAGATCTGAGAGAAAAAGAGTCCTATATGCACAGTCATGTAAAAGGAGCCGTAAACATGCCATATGGAGAAATAGACGGATATATAGCCTTTCCAAGAGGGAAAATACTGGTTCTGTACTGCGACAGGGGAGGGGCAAGCCTTCTGCTTGCAAGGCAGCTTGCAAAGCTTGGGTACTGTACCAGGTCTGTTATAGGCGGTTTTGGAGCATATCGGGGAAGAAATCTTGTAATTTCGCCATAAGCATGATAAGGTGTAAGAGAAAAAATACGAACCGGTATATCTTCAGGTTATTTCAGAAATCAATCTGTCGGCATACCAATAAAAGAGGAGACACAAAACTATGAAATATATGTTTGCATCAGATGTCCATGGTTCTGCATACTACTGCAGAAAAATGCTGGATGTCTATAAAGAAGAAAAGGCAGAACGCCTGGTACTGCTGGGCGATCTGCTCTATCATGGCCCGAGAAATGATCTTCCCAGAGAATATGCTCCCAAACAGGTCATTTCCATGCTTAATGACATGAAGAAAGAAATTTATGCTGTACGTGGGAATTGTGAAGCTGAGGTCGATCAGATGGTCCTGCAGTTTCCGGTTATGGCAGACTACTGTATTCTGAACTTGGATGGAAGAACCTTTTATGCCACACATGGGCATATTTACAATGAAAATAATCTGCCTCCGATCCAGGAAGGAGATATTCTGATCCATGGACATACCCATGTACTGAAAGCAGAGCAGAAAGAAGGCTATATACTTCTCAACCCGGGTTCTGTTTCCATTCCAAAAGAAGGAAACCCGCCTACATATGCGATCTTTGAGGACGGTGTGTTTACAATTAAGGATTTTGAGGGAAATATTGTTAAGAGCATAGAATTATAGGGAAGTCCCATCTACATATAGAAAGGATAAAGAATGGAAAAATTTGAACTGATCGCTCCATGTCATTTCGGTATGGAAGCTGTGCTGAAACGTGAGATCCTTGATCTGGGCTATGAGATTACCAAAGTAGAGGATGGAAAAGTAACATTTGAGGCAGATGCACAGGGAATCGCAGATGCCAATATCTTTCTGCGTTCCACAGAAAGAATTCTGCTGAAAGTAGCAGAAGTAAAGGCAGAAACCTTTGACGAGCTTTTTGAAAAGACAAAAGCCCTGCCATGGGAAAATTATATTCCCAAGGATGGGAAATTCTGGGTTGCCAAGGCCAATTCTGTGAAGAGTAAGCTCTTTAGCCCGTCTGATATCCAGTCCATTATGAAAAAAGCCATTGTAGAGCGTCTGAAGGGCGTATACGGGGTGTCCTGGTTTGAAGAGGATGGGGCAAGCTTTCCTATCCGCGTGGCATTTATGAAAGATGTGGCCACGATCGGTATTGATACCTCAGGGGTATCTCTGCATAAAAGAGGATATCGTAAAATGACAGTGAAAGCTCCGATCACAGAAACACTGGCATCTGCTCTGATTATGCTTACGCCATGGAATAAAGACAGGATTCTGGTAGATCCTTTCTGCGGAAGCGGTACCTTTCCTATTGAAGCAGCAATGATGGCAGCAGATATTGCACCTGGCATGAATCGTTCCTTCCTTGCTGAGGAATGGAAGCATCTGGTTCCGAGAAAATGCTGGTATGATGCAAATGAAGAGGCACAGGACAGGATAAATCTTAATATTGAAACAGATATCCAGGGCTTTGACATTGATCCTGAGGCGTTGAAGGCTGCCAGAGCTAATGCAAAAATGGCAGGTGTGGACAAGCTGATCCATTTCCAGCAGAGAGCGGTAAAAGATCTCCGCCATCCCAAACCATATGGATTCATCATCACAAACCCTCCTTATGGGGAACGACTGGAAGAAAAAGAGAATTTAACTCAGCTTTATCGTGAAATCGGGGAAAGCTATGAAAGGCTTGACAAGTGGTCCATGTATCTGATCACATCTTATGAGAAAGCGGAGAACGATATCGGGCGAAAAGCAGATAAAAACCGTAAGATCTATAATGGTATGCTTAAGACCTATTACTATCAGTTCCTTGGGCCGCGCCCACCGAAGAAAAACCGTAGCTGAGTGCTTCTGTAATTGCGAAAAATCAAAATAAAAAGAGGATACAAAGAATTATGAAAAAAATAATTTTTGCTACCGGAAATCAGGATAAAATGAGAGAAATCCGCGAGATCCTTGCAGATATGGATGTAGAGGTTGTTTCTATGAAAGAAGCGGGAATCCATGCAGATATTGTAGAGGATGGTTCTACTTTTGAGGAAAATGCTGTGATCAAGGCGAAGACAATCTGTGAACTGACAGGGGAGATCACTCTGGCAGATGATTCCGGTCTGGAGATTGACTATCTGAATAAAGAGCCGGGCATTTATTCTGCCCGTTATATGGGAGAAGATACCTCATATCATATCAAAAATGCAAGTCTGATAGAGAGACTGAACGGAGTTCCGGACGAGAAGCGTACTGCAAGGTTCGTATGCGCCGTTGCAGCGGCTTTTCCGGATGGAAGTGTAAAAACAGTGCGTGGAACAATGGAAGGCCGTATAGGCTATGAGGAGAAGGGAGAGAACGGCTTCGGCTATGATCCGATCTTCTACCTGCCGGAATATGGATGTACTTCTGCAGAGCTTTCCGGCGAAGAGAAAAATAAGATCAGCCACAGAGGAAAAGCATTACGTGCCATAAAGGATGAATTGAAATGAAGGTACTGATCGTCAGCGATACTCATGGACAGGATGAGAATCTGGAAGAGACAGTGCTCAGAGAAGCTCCCTTTGATTATCTGATCCACTGCGGGGATGTGGAAGGCAGAGAGATTTTCATTGAGGCACTGGCAGAGTGCCCATGTACGATTGTCGCAGGAAATAATGACTTTTTTACAGACCTTCCCTATGAGGAAGAGGTTACTCTGGAGGGACATAAGATACTGGTTACACATGGACATCATTATTTTGTGTCCCGGGATTATGATAAACTTGTTGAGAATGCGCAGGCTAAGGGATGTAAGATTGCAATGTATGGTCATACTCACATGCCTGTGATCGAGAATGAGGATGGGATTCTGGTAATTAATCCCGGCAGTCTTACCTACCCGCGTCAGAGAGGCCGCAGGCCAAGCTATGCAGTTATGCAGATAGAAGAGGGAAAAGATCCTCAGGTCGAGATCAGATACCTCTGAAAAATTATTTAACCGAATCAGGTAAGTTACTTGCGGAGGCTGCGAATATCCGCCTGACTCATCTGACTGTATATTTTTGAGGTATTGTTGATCGGATAACAGCAATACCTCTTTTTACAGATACGTGACAGTAAAAGAATAGAAGAAAAAATAAAAAAAGTTAAGATTTTTTTATTGTATGAAAAAAATATCTTTTTACAAAAAATCTCAAAAATCAGTAAAAAACCCCTTTTTGCGAACAAAAAAAACGATTTTTTCGAAAAAAGTGAAAAACCCGCAAAGCCTTGTGTTTAGCGGGTTTCAGGGACTTTTTGAGGGATAAAAAATCACTTTTTTAAAAAAAATCAAAAAAAATTGAAAAAAGGTGTTGACATTTCGGGTTGCTTAACATATAATATGTCTTGCGTCGGACAACGAAGCACAAATAAATAAAGAAAAACAGCGGGGTGTGGCTCAGCTTGGCTAGAGCGCCTGGTTTGGGAC
>ULNP01022650.1_pt1 | contig 22814 bp, 19 predicted proteins | sample 1951941 | NCBI WGS metagenome assembly ULNP01 (sample SAMEA4835579, study PRJEB28245) | human gut metagenome | biome: gut microbiome; material: fecal sample | place: Denmark | collected 2008
TGGAAATACCATGAAAGTCACGGTGGACGGCGAGGTCTACGGAACGTATTCACTCGCAGAAAATCAGACCGTGAAAATTCAGACGGGTCACGGAACGAATGTCCTGGTGATCGAAAACGGAAGTGTCCATATGGAAGAAGCTGACTGCCCGGACGGCTACTGCAAAAGACAGGGTACGATTTCCCGGGTAAATGAGACGATCGTGTGCCTGCCGCATAAGCTGGTTGCGGAGGTAGAAAGTGACGGATCCACAACGGACGACGCCGACGATGCGCCGGATGTGATTGTAAAATAATACCAGCTTAGAAGAAAGGAATTGGAATTTATGAGAGACAGCCGCACTGCAAGCAGAAAAATTGCCTTATGCGCCATGCTGATGGCACTTGCCATGATCTTCAGTTATGTGGAGGTACTGATCCCGATCAACCTCGGTGTTCCTGGAATCAAACTCGGCATTGCCAATCTGGTTGTAGTCGTCGGCCTCTTTTTCCTTCCGGCAGGGGAAGTCCTGATGATTTCCGTCGCCCGCATTCTTCTGATGGGGTATCTGTTCGGAAATGGAATGTCCATCCTTTACAGCCTTGCCGGCGGGCTTTTGAGCTTTCTTGTGATGCTTCTGCTGAAACACATCAAGGGCTTTAGTATCACCGGCGTAAGTATTGCAGGAGGCGTGACGCACAATGTCGCGCAGATCTGCGTGGCGGCTCTCGTGGTGCAGAACCGCAAACTGTTCTATTATCTGCCGGCGCTTCTCGTGGCCGGAGTCATCACCGGAATGCTGATCGGAATCCTTTCGGACCGCATTCTTTCTGCGGTAAAACGCGATGGACGAAAGAGTTCTTCGCGGTGAAAACTCCATATCTACGGAATTTTTTCTGTGTGGGAACGAAAATCATCCCACAAACTTCACAGTATCGGATCATTAAATAGTAAAAATACTCAATAAGCAGAATCTGTGCCTCTTTTGAGAAAAAATAATCAGTTAAGAGTTAGACAAAACGATCAAAAATTAGTAGAATAATCTACGGTTAGTTAAAACAATTATTAATTAGTGAAAACTAATATAATAATGAAGGACAGTTTTGCCCCTGTTTTTCCTGCAAAACTGTGGAAAAGGAAAAAGGAGGAAGTTATGATCAAAAGAAAAGAACTTCAGAAAAAATCATTAGCAGCCGTAATGGCAGCTTCCATGACCATGAGCCTGCTCCCGGGAACCGCACTGGCGGATGCTACAAGTGGCGTGCTGGCAGATGGCACTTATGAGTCTACGGCTCATGTTACCAGAACTGCAGAAGACGATGAGGATGAGAATGCATGGGATGAATATGACGTTAATGTCAAAATCACAGTTGCAGACGGCAAATTTTCTGACATTGCAGTAACGCCTGGCTCTGGATACAATACAGAGAATGCCACATATTTCAAAAAAGCAGCTACAAACAGCAAAGGATTCAAAACGAAACTTCTTGGAAAAGATGCAACGATTGAAAACATTGAAGGATGGGATATTGTATCGGGTGCAACCAGAACTTCGAATGCAGTAAAAACCGCGGCTCTTGCAGCAACCCAAAAAGCAACCCCGACTCCAGAAGCAGTAGACACCACAGCACTTGAAAAAGCAATCGCAGATGCCGAAGCATTAAAGGAAGTTGACTACACCGCAGACTCCTGGAAAGCTGTCCAGACTGCTCTTACCGCAGCAAAATCTGCTCTTTCTGCAAAAGAATCCCAGAGCGCTGTTGATACCGCGAAAGATGCGCTGAATACTGCAGTAAAAGGCCTTGTTAAAGCACCGACTCCGACGGCGACCCCGACAGCAACGCCAACCGCAACCCCAACGGCGACCCCGACCGAGACTCCAACTGAGCAGGTGGCTTACGTTCTGATGAACATTCCGTATGATGAATTTTATGCTGCAGATGTAAACAACTCTGTTCCAGTGGATGTATTTTCTTCCGCAACGAAGAGCAAAACAAGAACAGCCACTCTTGCCGGTGGTTCTTATCATACCAATGCAGATGGAAGTGCAATCAATGGAATTACCTTCCCGGTTAAAGTAACAGGAGTGGATCTTTCCAAATTTAAGAAAGTAACAGATTCTGATTCTGTAAGTATTACAGTAACAAAGCGTGGTCAGACATCTACACAGACATACACCGGAAAAGACGCCTTATTTGAAAACTCAGACTATGCATATTATGTATTAAGCGAAGCACCTTCTTACTACAAAGAAGCAACGGTAAATGCAGATGGCTCTCTTTCTTTTGGAAAAACAGTTGGAACTGCAATTGAACTGACCAATGTATCTCCGGAATTTATGACTGAATCAAAATATGGAGATTATCAGCTGGATCTCGACGGACTGGAGAACACGATTGATGTTGGAACCGATCAGATCTATGGTGTTATTGTCAGCACGAAAGAAGGCAATGACTATGGTATGCGTCATGTGGAAAATATCTGGCGCGGAACAGAGCTGGCATGGTCAACTGGATTTACAACACAGGTACATGGATGCCTGACTTCTTCTGCACATTACAAGAGCATGATGGGACAGCATATCAATAAGGTTACTTATTATACCAGCAAAGGAATCTACACGATTCCAGTGAATGATATTTTTGTTCCAACAAAATTTGAGGCAAGTGTATCCGTAGAAGACGCTTCTCTTTCCGCTGGAAAGACAACGATGACCGTAACCGGACTTCCGGCTGATTATGATGCAGAATATTCCGTAGATGGTCTGGATGGATTTGCAGTAGACGGAAATACCATTTCTTATTCCGCAAATGCGAAAAAAGGAATGTATACTCTGACGATTCATGATAAAAAAGGTGTTTATGCAGATCTGACACAGAGCTTTACTCTGTATACAGATGCAATACCGGCTGCTTACAACGAAAAAGGAAGTGCTCCGGCGCTTGTAAAAGCAGAGAATGCATCAGAAGATGACTTTGCTGATTATATCAAGAACATCACTTCGGTAAAAGTAAATGGAAAAGAATATGCAGCAACTGGAAAACGGAAAATAATTCTGATCAAAGAAGACGGTACGCTTGATCTGACAGCTGCCGCTTTTGCAGAAGGAAATAAATTTGAAATCGAAGTAACTGCAACAGGTTACAAGACGCTTTCCTTTACTTATGAGAAGAAAGAAACAACATATAAATATGTATATGCAGGTCTTACCTGGGCTGAGTATTGGGCAGCAGAAGGAGTTCAGGCGGCAGGAAGCGACGCTGGTTCGGATGAAACTGACAGTCGCGAAGAAAGTGATAAAGGCGCTTTTGATGTTGTAACCCGTGCGACTACAAACCATGGACTGCACAGAGGAAGCTTCCAGTGCGCAGCAACTATCTACATGAAAGATGGCACAACCTATGATGTGGCATATTATACCGCAGCAACCACGGCAGTTCTGACCAACGGCGAGACCGTAACTTACGATAAGAGCCAGATTGATCATTATGAAGTAAAAGGTCTGAAATATGTGCCTGTAAAAGTTTCGGAAGATGATTACGAAGATTTCTGCAAAAAGTATGTTGTGGTAGAAAACGGCGGAACACTTTCCGGTGGATTTTCTGAAAATAAACTGCAGAGCTATACAGGCCTGGTTGCAGATGTAACAGAAAACACAAACGGTCTGAAGATAGCAGTGAAAAATGCAGATGGAAGCTTCTCCTTCTCTGCAAGAACAACAGGAAGTGAATCCGGAATCAAAGATCAGGCGCTGAAGACAGCTCCGGATGCTGAGACCGTAGGACTGACCGTGAAAGAAGCCAATGGTTCTTATGGAGAATTCCTTCGCGTAGATTTAACGGGAGATTACGGCGATCTGGCTGCTAATCTGCAGACCGTAACCTGGACTTATTACGGTGATGATTCCACTTATACGAATGCAAAAGCAACGTATGGAACAAAATTCGCAGCAGATAACTGGATGCATAAAGTAATGGGAATCCAGCTCGGCCTTACCGATTCCCTGCGCTGCACTTTACCGGAGGGAACGGATGGAACCGGTTATTGGAAGATTACGATTCATGCACTTGGCTATGCAGATGCTTCCTACACTTTTGAAGCAACCAAAGCGAATATTGTAGGAGCTGATCCGGTAGAGAGCACAGCAGCACTGGAAGAGGCAATTGCAAAGGCAGATGCACTGAATAAAGATCTTTACACGGAAACTTCCTGGAATAATATGCAGACAGAACTGGCAGAAGCAAAAGAAGCATTGGAGAAAAAACAGAGCCAGGGAACCGTAGATGAAGCAACCGAGCATCTGAATGCAGCCATCGAAGCTCTGCAGTCCCAGTATGTATTAATGAATATTCCGTATGCAGCGTTCTATCAGGCAGAGGTTCATAATGATGTTCCGGTAGATGCGTTTACTTCCGCAACAAAGAATAAAACAAGAACCGCGTCTCTTTCCGGCGGATCTTATCATGTGAATGCAGACGGAAGCGATATCACAGGTATTACCTTCCCGGTAAAAGTAACAGAGGGTATGGATCTTAGCAAATACACGAAAGTGACAGATGAGGATTCTGTAGAAATCACCGTTACCAACCGTGGACAGACATCCACCACAACGTATACCGGAAAAGATGCACTGTATGAGAATGCAAGCTATGCATATTACACTTTACATGAGGTTCCGTCTTATTACAAAGAAGCATCTGTAGATGCAGACGGAAATGTAACCTTTGGTGCTGTTCAGGGAGCTGAGGCAGCAAAGCTGGAAAATGTAACAGCAGAGCTCTCCACTAACAGCAAATATGGTGATTATCAGCTTGATCTTGATGGTCTTACTGATACCATCAAAGCAGGCGAAGATACCGTATATGGTGTTGTTGTCAGCACAAAAGAGGGCAACGATTACGGAATGCGTCATCTGGAGAATATCTGGAGAGTGTCTGAGCTGGCATGGAGCACTGGATTTACGACAAGCGTTCATAACTGCCCGACTTCTTCTGAACATTACAAGAGTATGATGGGACAGACAATCAACAAGATTACATACTACACCAGCAAGGGAATTTATGAAGTTGATGCAGATGTATATGTACCGGTTAAGTTTACAAACGAATTCTTTGTAGAGAATGCTTCCGTAACAGCTGGAAATACTTCTGTTAAACTGGAAGGCCTGCCGGATGATTACGATGCTGTCTATACAGTAGAAGGTCTGGCGGGAACCGTGTCCGGTGATACTCTGTACTTCAAGAATGCAGAGAAAGGTTCTTATACATTGACTGTCAGCGATAAGAATGGTAAATATGCAGATCTTTCCGCAGACTTTATCCTTTACACGGAAGAGATGCCGGCAGCATTTAACGAAGATACGACAACACCGGGTCTGCTTAAGAACGGGGATGCAACAGATGAAGAGTTTGCAGATTATCTGAAGAACATTACCTCTGTTACTGTAAATGGAAAAGCATATGCAGCAAGCGGAAGAGGAGCTGTTGTACTGTTCAATGAGGATGGTTCCTTAAAGACAGATGCAGCACCGTTCGCAGAGGGCGATTCCTTTGAAATTACAGTTTCTTCACTGGGATATCAGGATCTTAGCTTCACCTGGAAGAAATCAGCAGAAGAGCCGACTCCTATTCCTACAGAGACCCCAACCGTAACCCCGACCGTAACCCCAACTGAGACTCCGACGGTTACACCTACAACAGCACCAACCACAACCCCGACGACTGCTCCTACCACAATACCTACGACGCAGCCGACGAAGACCCAGACAAGCACCCCGAAAGCAACATCTACTCCGCTTGCAAGTAATAAAGTATCCAATACCTCTACTTCCAAGAAGAGCGATAATGCAAAGACCGGCGATGCTACCAACATCTGGGGATGGGTAAGCATGGCAGTTGCATCTCTTGGCGCTGGCGGACTTGGATTCAAACTCCGCGGCAGAAAGAAAAAAGACGACGAAGAGTAATTCAGAACGAAATGACTGAGAAATTCTTCTGACATAAGAAATCACAGAAACCTCTGTTCCAGCTTTTCTGGCGGAGGTTTCTGCCGTTTCGAGGAGTAAAAAAAGTGATTCTTTTCTTTTTGTAAAAAACAAAAAATTAAGTGTTCACACAACACCCAATTCATGCGATAATAATACTGTATTTTTTGCACATGCAGCATAATGGAGGTGACTTAGAAAACATGACAGCAAAACTGTTGGAAAAACATATTACCGATACGATTCGGGAATGGCAGGTGAAGATCGGCTATGAGGGCGGTACGATGAAGCTCTACTACCCGGCGGAGTCCCTGCGCCGTTCCCTCTCTTTAGACGAAACAGAAGACCTGGCTAAAGCGCTTGCCGCGTTCTGTAAGAACGTACAGCCGCGCCTTGGAATGCTCACTATTTCGGCAGTCAAAGACCGCTACTGTGTGGAAATCCCGGAGGAGGGATGCTCTTATATCGAGCGGGAAATCCCTGTTCCGGAGCTCCTGCAGAACCTTCTGCAGGTGATCACAACGCCTGGAAACACAATGGAACAGGTTCGAAACTGCTTTTCTTCCTATGCAGAGAAAATGCATACTACCGTGGAAGAAAACGCATCCGAGGAGCATGAGATGGGCCATGTATTTTCTTTTTCAGACCCGTCTGTAGATGAATACTGTTACTGTGTCGAAGAAAATGAATTCGGCCTGACGTATCACCGTTTTTCACGGGAAGATTACGAGGCTTTATAAATAAAAGGAGGATATACACCATGGAATTTACAAAACTGCTGGAAGAAAGAAGAAGCATCCGCGCGTTTGATCCGGAGAAACACGTAACCGCAGAGCAGATCCAGGAGATCGTACAGGCAGCGATTCAGGCACCATCCTGGAAAAACTCACAGACAACACGGTACTATGCCCTTGTAACACCGGAGAAAGTCGAAGAATTTTCCGCAAAATGCCTTCCAGAATTCAATCAGAAGAGTTCAAAGGGAGCCGCACTTGTCGTAACAGCATTCGTAAAAGACCGCTCCGGATTTACGCAGGACGGCACACCAGACAACGAAGTTGGAAACGGCTGGGGCTATTACGATCTCGGCCTGCACGACGAAAACCTGATCCTGCGCGCAAGAGAACTTGGCCTTGATACTCTGATTATGGGAATCCGTGATGAGAAAGCTATCCGTGAAGCCCTCTCCATTCCGGAGAATGAGCTCCTTGGTGCTGTCATTGCTGTCGGCTACCGTGCCATCAACCCGGACAAGCCGAAACGTAAAACCGTGGACGATATCTTAAAACTGTTCTAAATCCGGCGCATCCGTGTGAAGACGTGCGCGGTACTTTCCAGGCGGGAATCCAAAGAACCGGGAAAACTGTTTGCTGAACGCATAGACATCGCCATATCCGACAAGACCGGCAATTTCCTTCATCGGTACGCCGCCCTCGAGAAGAATACGGGCCTGCTCCATTTTCTTCCTGGTGCGGTACCGTGCAGGAGAGACGCCGGTTTGTTTTTTAAATACTTTTCGAAACGTCTCATAACCGATCTGGAGTGACCGGGCAAGCTCTTCGAGAGAAATTTCTTCATCAAGATTCTGCGAGAGCATATCGCAGGCGGCCTCGATCGGATCCCGCTGCAGATTCACCCGGTGCGCATGGTAGCCGTACATTCGCAGAATCTCTTTTTCCATCTCCGGAATCCGCAAAGGCAGCAGGCTGTCCGGTGTGGCCTTTAACGACTGCAGAATCTTCTGATACCGCTCGAGATCGCCGAGAAGCAGCTCTGCCTTTAACACCGGCTCCCGGTTCAGAACCGAAAGTGAGCAGAAAGAATCAAAAAACGGTTTCCCAATCGAGATAAAAAATTCCAGCCATTTCCCATCGGGGTCTACGCGTGTGGAATGCGGCACACCCGGCAGACGCTGGACCAGACTTCCCGCCTGCAGCGGATAGGAGGGGCCGTCCTCGGCAATATATTCCCCGCTCCCGCGCAGCAGCACGAAACAGCTGTAATACTCGTTCGAAAAATGATACTGCGAGCGGTCCGCCGTCTCTTTCCGCATAAAACCGCACGCCAGAATCCCGTTCTTCATTTCATTTCCAATACAGCGATAGATAACATCGCTCTTTTCTATTTTTGCAAGCAGATATTCCGGTATCATACGACTTCTCCTTTGCTTTCCCATTTTGGATAAAAGAAACACCAGATCAACTATTTCTCATCCACGTGCAGTGTTTTATACTGAATCATAAGATAACTGCATGAATCTTCTGAAAATCCACAGATGTATTATATCACAGGAAAGTAAAAAAGGAACACCAATCTGGATAAAAAGAAGAGAGGCAGTCGGAAAATGCGAAAGCAAAGGCAAGGAGGGTTTCAAGAACATGAAACAGACAAGAGACTGGGAAAATCAGTATATAACGCAGAAAAATCGTTATCCGATGCATACGCCGTACGGTGCATATGAGACGGTAGAGCAGGCGCTCGCCGGAAAGCGGAACGCGTCACGCTTTGTAATGGATCTGAACGGAGACTGGAAATTCAAAATCTATCCGTCACCGGAAGCGGTGGAAGCATTTTATGAAGAGAATTTCGATCACGCAGCATGGGATACGATTCCGGTGCCGTCCAACTGGGAATTGCAGGGATATGGAAAGCCGGTTTACACCAATATGCTGTATCCGTTCAAACGGGAGGCAAACGGCGAAGCATTTGAGATCGAGATTACCGAAGGCACCTACGAGCTGAATGCGCCGTACGTACCGGAGAAAAATCTGACTGGCTGCTATTTCAGAACCTTTGAGGTTCCAACAGACTATATCGGCCGACAGCTTCTCATCGATTTCGGCGGTGTGGAGTCCTGCTTCTATCTCTGGGTCAACGGAAAACAGGTGGGGTATTCCCAGGACAGCAAAGTGAACGCGGAATTTGACATCACCGAATATGTGCAGGAAGGAACGAACACCCTCGCCGTACAGGTGATGCGCTACTGTGACGGTACTTATCTGGAAGATCAGGATTACTGGCATCTGTCCGGTATCTACCGCGATGTCCGCCTCGTGTCGAAACCGGTGCAGCACATCCTGGACTACAAAGCAGAGACGCTGTTCACACACCCGGATTACACGAAAGCTACTCTCTCTGTCACGATCTGGCCGGACAACTCCAAACCGTTGTATGGCGAGTATCATGCCAAAGTGACGCTGTATGATGCAGAACAGAACAAAGTAACCGAGATGGCTTCGAAACCGTTTGCTGAGTGCGGCTTCTATCTGATGCCGAAATTTATCGCAACCGTTACTGCTCCGGTAGAGAACCCGGCACTCTGGACTGCAGAGACCCCGACACTTTATACCCTCGTTGTCGAGCTGCAGAACAAAGAGAATGAGACGGTTGATATCGAGAGCTGCAAGGTCGGCTTCCGTCAAGTGGAAATCAACAGCCACGGTGTTCTGACCCTGAATGGCAAACGCCTTGTGATCCGCGGCGTAGACCGCCACGATTTTTGCGCCGAGACGGGACGTACCGTTTCTGAGGAGCAGATGCGAAAAGAAATTGCTGTGATGAAACGCCTGAATTTCAACGCTGTTCGTACCAGCCATTATCCGAATTCCGTGAAATGGTATGATCTGTGTGACGAGCTCGGCATTTACCTTGTCGACGAGGCAAATCTTGAGACGCACGGTTACGGCGGACAGCTCAGTGCATCCGCTGAGTGGACAGCCGCTTATCTGGAGCGTGCAACCCGTATGGTACTGCGTGATAAAAACCATCCTTCCATCGTCTTGTGGTCCCTTGGAAATGAATCCGGTGCCGGGGCGAATCATGCCGCGATGCACGGCTGGATCCGCGAATACGACAAAACAAGATACGTTCAGTATGAGTCCGGCAACCCGAAGAATAATATTTCCGACGTTATCTGCCCAATGTATCCGACGATGAGCTGGCTTGAGGATGTGATGGCAGATGATTCCGATCTCCGCCCGTTCATCATGTGCGAATATGCGTATGCAAAGAGCAACAGCAACGGAAACTTCAAGGAGTTCTGGGACTATGTCAATAAATACCCGCGTTTCCAGGGCGGCTTTATCTGGGATTTCGCGGACAAGGCGATTGCGATCCACGAGGAGGACGGAAATATCAAATACGGCTACGGCGGAGCGTTCGGAGAGGATGTGACCGATCCGGTTCCGGATATGTGTCTGAATGGTGTTGTCTTTGCCGATCTTTCCTATAAACCGGGCGCCTATGAGGTGAGAAACGGCCAGTCCCCGGTTACGATTGAGCAGGTGAAAAATCCATATACCGGCGAAACTATATGGGTGCTGGCAAACCGCTACCATACCCTCGATCTTTCTCATCTGCAGGTGCGTTATGAAATTGTGCAGAACGGCGAAACGCTTGCCAAAGGCAGCTATCCGGTATTTTACACGGCAGCCGGAACAACAGAGACGCTTCCGCTTCCGGAGCTTCCGGCGAAACTGCATGGCGAGGCGTATGTAAATTATTACGTTGAGCTTGCCCAAGATACCTTCTATGCACCGGCGGGAACAGAACTATACCGCCGTCAGATTCCGGTTACTACAGGTGTTTATCTGGCAGACGAGAAAACGATTGTGGAGAAACCACTGACCGTAGAGGAGGATGAAAATCATGTTTGCATCACTGGCGAAGAGACCGAAATTATCTTTGATAAAAAGACAGGTGAATTTACCAGATATCAGGCAAAGAGCGTTTCTTTTATGACCGGCGGAAAAGATGAATTTTATCGTGCCCCAACCGGTATTGATGAGGGAACCCATGAAAGTGATTACGATGATATCTGGCGCGCGGAAGGTCTGGATCGTCTGAAAAAGGAAGTACAGTCAGTATCGGCTGTCAGTGCCGGAAATCAGGTGCTTCTTGAAGTGCAGGCTTCCTATACCGCGGAGCCGGACAACGCAGTACTCTTTACCGCTCATACTCTGTATCGCATCGGCAGTGAGGGAATGGAGCTGAAAAACGAAGTAACAAACAACAGCGGTCTTGAGACCATCGCAAGAGTCGGACAGTCGTTCCGCCTCCCTGCAGCGTTTGATACGCTCACCTGGTATGGAAAAGGTCCCTGGGAGACGTATGCAGACCGAAAAGACGCAGCACTGATTGGACTTTATACATCTTCTGTAGCAGAACAGCACGTTCCGTTTGCAGTACCGTGCGAATGCGGTGGCCATGAGGACACGCGGTTTGCCGCTCTTTCGGATGGAACACATACCGTTCAGATTGTGGGCAGTGATGATTTCCATTTCAGTGCACTTCCTTATTCTATAGCAGAATATCGAAAAGCCACATATGAGGAAGAACTTCCGGAGCAGACAACAGGAACCTGGCTGATCCTGGATGCAGCGCACGCAGGCCTTGGCGGAGATACCGGCTGGACGAAAAATATTCACCCGGAATATCGTGTATGCAAGGGAAGATACAGCTATACGTTCCGTTTCCATTTCGCATAAAAGAAAAAATCGGCCAACTGCCTATTGGATTCTTACAGAACAAATTACAGATTTCTCGTGAATGCTGTATATGATGAAATGAAGAAAGCTATGAGGAAGCAGGATATTTGCCTGCTTTTTCATAGCTTTTTAAGTTAATCTCAAATTTAGCAAAAAATAGTTTAAATTAAGTTGGCAGTTATTTGCTATCATATTAACGTAATCTTAGATGTTAATAACGTCATAGAGGAACTAATAGATAAGTGACAGAAAGCAGGAAAGAACGTGGGACGAAGAAAGAAGGTCCGTCTGGAACAGATTGCAGAGGCAGTGGGATCAAGTGTTGAACTGTATCAAACGCATTAAATGACAGGAAAGGGGGTGGTGAAGAGCTTCGCAGCCGGATTAAGGAAACATAAAACGAATCGAAGGAGACACGCATCCGAAAGGAATTCGAATCGTGGAAGGCAGGGTGATCCAGGGAAACACGGTAAAAGGAAATAGAAATTGAGACAGGTGAAGAAAATGGGAAATGTAAAATTAAAAGACATACCCGAGGCATTGAATGTGAGTACAGTTACTGTCTCGAATGCATTTGCAGGAAGAAAAGGGGTAAGTGAAGAAGTCAGGAGCCAGGTGGTAGCAAAAGCTAAAGAACTTGGGTATGATCTGAAAAAATATACGAATAAAAGGCAGGGGTTTACGATCGGTGTGATTGTATCAGAACAATGCCTGGAACTTGGAGTTTCTTTTTACTGGAGCATGTATCAGAAAGTCGCGTATGCTGCATCGAAAAGTCAAAGCGTGACAATGCTTGAGGCATTGGGACAGGAAAATGAAGAAAAAGGGTTAAATATTAAAAAGTATTGTATAAGATATGCGATATGATACAGGTTATATCAAATTAGAGCATAACTTAAGATTAAACTTTAGTATACTTATTAAGTTTGAATTAATCGCATAAAAACGTGATAAAGCCATTTGCAATAAAGGGAAAATCCACAAAACTCAATGCGTAAAACTGTGCATGGTGTAGAAAATAAGCAAATATAGAACTTAATATTGAGAATAAGCGAAGTTAATGGTAGAATTAAATCAGCTTAAAAAGCAACAAAATAGAAAAAACATGAAATGTAAAGTTGCAAGTAAAGTGATCGCAGCCTCAATGGCAGTAGCAATGGTTATAACTATGGCTGGATGCGGAAGGAGCGGGAAAAAGGTTGAAGCAAGAGATACAATTTATATCAGCGAATGAAGGCTGGTGAATATATAAGGGAAGAACTTACACCAGATGGACTTCATCCAAATGATAAAGGACACAAACTTGTTGCAGAAGAAATTGAAAAATTCCTTGAAAGCGTGAAAGCAGAATTAGAAGTTGAGGAAAAAGAACCTGTTTTTCCGAAGGCAATGACGGAGAATGCATACGAGAATGCAAAACGCCTGACAATCCGTGAAATTTCACCAAAACTTTGCGGATTTCATGCAGATACGGAAGAGAAAACAGGACATCTTGATCATTTTAAAAATGGATGGATCGGGAAAAAAGCCGGGGATTCTATTCATTTTGAGGTGACTGCTTCCTGCATTGCAGTGCAGTATAGAAAAACAATACAGCTTCCTGCAACAAGAGCAGAGCTTGTGTTAGATGGTGATAAAGAAAAAGCTATCCTTTTGGATGGGAATTTCGATGAGGACTGGGGAGATTGTTTGTACCTTGAGAAAGTATTGCACCATGGAGAAAAGAAAATTCATACGGTAGATATAACAATTCTTCCGGAAGAGGTAACGGATACAACTCCATTTTATCTGATGTCATTAATTATTGCATAAGATTTTTGAAGGAGAGGCTTCCGGAGATTGAGACAGCAGCACTTGGAAATGAAGCAGGAATGATCGGTGCAGCAAGTTTACTGTAAAATATGGAGGGGATAAGATGAGAATTAATCCTGATAATAAAAAAATACGTTATAGCGGAAGGATCGACTGGAGAAATCCAAAAGAACCGATTTGGGTCTATCCATGTACATCAGCAGAGTTTAAATTCACAGGAAAATACCTGAAAATTTTCTTAAAAAACAAAAATGAATATTGGCAGAATTATCTTGGATGTATTTTAGATGGAGTGCAGTTGTGTTATTATCTGGATAACAAGAAAGAGAATGAAATAGAGATTCGTGTTCCGGAGAATGAAAATGGAGAACATCATGTCCTTTTCTTTAAACGTCAGGATTCCTGCCATGAGATGCACATCCTTGGATTTGAAATTGAAGACGGAGCAAAATTATTGGAACTTCCGGATGCACAGACAAGAAAAATTGAAGTTTACGGAGATTCTGTATCAGCAGGAGAAGTGACAGAAGCAGTGGATTATACAGGAAAGACGGATCCTGAACATCAGGGAGGTTATTCTAACAGCTGGTATTCCTATGCCTGGATGACAGCACGTATGCTGAATGCACAGATCCATGATATCGCACAGGGCGGAATTGCATTGATGGATGGACAAGGCTGGTTCCATGAGCCGGATCAGATTGGAATGGAAAGTGCCTGGAATAAAATCCGCTTCAATAAAACATTTGGTGAACTGACAGAATGGGATTTTAATCAGTATACACCGCAGGTTGTTGTCGTGGCAATTGGCCAGAATGATAATCATCCGTTTGATTACATGTCAGAAGACTATATGTGTGAGAAAGCAATTCTTTGGAGAGAACACTATACAGAATTTTTAAAAAAACTGCGTCAGGTATATCCGAAGGCATCGGTCGTCTGCTGTACGACATTGCTTGAGCATGACAGTTCTTGGGACAAAGCAATTGACGATGTAGTGGTTTCTATGGGAGACAGTAAAATTTCCCCTTGTATCTTTAAAAGAAACGGAGCAGCGACTCCAGGACATCTCAGAATTCCAGAAACCTATGAGATGGCAAGAGAACTTGCTGATTATATAGAGAATCTGGGAATCGAGGAATGGAAATAATTAGAATAGTAGAGTAATAAGAGGAAGAAAGCAATGGAAAAAAAGATCGTTTTTTCAGAAAATTTTGTCTGGGGTGCAGCAACAAGTGCATATCAAATTGAAGGTGCAGTAAAAGAAGATGGAAAAGGTGAACACATCTGGGACGTGTATACAAAAGAACCGGGGAAAGATTCAGCGATCGGGTAACGCATTTCTTTACATTGAATGAACCACAGTGTTTTGTCAGACTTGGTTTCCTTACCGGAGAACATGCACCGGGAGTAAAAGTACCGCTGAGAGACACTTTTGAAATGGCACACAATGCCATGAAAGCACATGGAAGAGCGGTACAGATGCTCCGGGCTTATGGAAAACAGAAACTGATGATCGGATATGCACCGACATCATCTGTCTGTTATCCGGAAACGGATCATCCGGAAGATATTGAGGCCGCAAGGAAAGCATATTTTTCCCTGCAGGAGGATGACAGTAACTGGACGTGGAATGTATCCTGGTGATCTGATCCGGTTTTATTAGGACATTATCCGGAGGAGGGATTGGTGCGTTATGAAAAATATCTTCCGAAAATCACAGAAGAAGATATGCGTCTGATCTCAGAACCGATCGATATCTATGGACAGAATATTTATAATGGAAGATGCGTCCGTATGGGAGAAGACGGAAAGCCACAGGAGGTTTACCGATATGAAGGATTTCCTAAAACTGCGATCCAATGGCCGGTAACACCGGAATGTCTGCAGTGGGGGCCGAAGTTTTTATCTGAAAGATATCATAAGCCAATTTACATCACAGAGAACGGATTATCCTGCCATGATGTGATCTCATTAGATGGAAAAGTGCATGATCCAAACAGAATTGATTTTCTTGCAAGATATTTGCGAGAACTGAGAAAAGCAGCAGAGGAAGCGGATATCAGAGGATATTTCCAGTGGTCTTTGATGGATAATTTTGAATGGGCCAAAGGTTACTCAGATCGATTTGGACTCGTATATGTGGACTACAGAAATCAAGAGAGAATTATGAAAGATTCCGCATTCTGGTATAAACACGTGATAGAAACAAACGGAGCAGAACTATAAATGGAAATAAAAGATCCCTTTTGGGGTTTATTTAGTAGTGTTAATAATAAATGCTTGACAATTTATAAGGAGTGGTGTAGGGTAAAGGTGTCAAAGGAATTTCACCGGATCGGGTGTAATTCCGTTCACTATCCTATACGAAAAGAAGAGGTATTCATGATGAAAGAATTAAAGCCAATCAAAGAGGGTAAGGTACGCGAGATTTATGATAACGGCGACAGCCTGATCATGGTAGCAACCGACCGTATTAGCTGTTTTGATGTCATTCTGAACAATGTGGTAACAAAAAAAGGTACCGTTCTGACCCAGATGTCCAAATTCTGGTTCGATCTGACAGAAGACATCCTTCCGAATCATATGATCTCTGTAGACGTAAAAGACATGCCGGAATTTTTCCAGCAGGAGAAATTTGACGGAAACAGCATGATGTGCCGTAAGTTGGAAATGCTTCCTATCGAGTGCATTGTCCGCGGCTACATTACCGGAAGCGGCTGGGCAAGCTATCAGAAAACAGGAAAAGTATGTGGCATCGAGCTTCCGGAAGGATTAAAAGAATCTGACAAGCTTCCTGAGCCAATCTACACTCCGTCCACAAAGGCTGAAATCGGAGATCATGACGAAAATATCTCTTATGAGCAGAGCATCGCCCATCTGGAAAAATACTTCCCGGGAAAAGGAGCCGAGTATGCAGAGAAGCTTCGCGACTACACCATCGCTCTGTATAAAAAATGTGCCGATTATGCTTTAAGCAAAGGCATTATCATTGCAGACACAAAATTTGAGTTTGGTCTCGATGAAAACGGAAATATCGTAATCGGCGACGAGATGCTGACTCCGGACAGCTCCCGCTTCTGGCCTGCAGATGGTTATGAACCAGGCCATGGTCAGCCATCTTTTGACAAACAGTTCGCGCGCGACTGGCTCAAAGCCAACGATGGAAACCACGACTGGACTCTGCCGCAGGAAATCGTAGACAAGACGATCGAGAAATATCTTCAGGCATATGAGATGCTGACAGGAAAACCGCTGGCATAAAGAACATCATAGTGTTAAAAAGCTACAGGAGGCAGGTTCTGCCTCCTGTTTTTGCATATTTTGTGATAAGATCAGATGATAATCTGATACTCAAATGCGTGAAACATGTGATATAATGGGAAGAAAGACAGGATGCGAAGGAGGAAACACGATATGAAAATTGCTGCTGCAATTGAAAAAATGACAGATTTTTATAAGGGAAATATTCATGATATTTATCATTTTCTGAAGGTATGGGCCTTTGCAAAGAACATCGGCGAGGCGGAAGGACTGGATCCAAAAACACAGGAAACGCTGGAGATGGCAGCTGTTGTCCATGATATTGCCTGCCCGCTGTGTCGGGAAAAATACGGAAATACCAGCGGAAAACATCAGGAAGAGGAAAGTGCGCCGCTCGTTGCAGAATTTTTCAAAGATGTACCGGCAGGAGAACTGGATGTCGAACGCATCACATGGCTGGTTACGCATCATCATACCTATACAAATGTAGAGGGAATGGATTACCAGATCCTGCTGGAAGCCGATTTTCTAGTCAATGCCGGCGAGAGCGAATATTCAAAACAGGCGATTGAAAATTTCTGCAGAAAAGTATTTCGGACGGAAGCGGGAACGCATCTGTTGAAGAGTATGTTTCTGGAGAAGGAATAAGGTCATGAAGTGTGACATCCTCCCCCACCTCTACAGGCGGTGGAGGATGTCACTTTTACAGCAGGACAGCCGGGGTCATTTAACCTTTATGGCGGTCAACCAGGAGATCCCAAAGTATCTGGATGCTACCTTATGGAACAGGGGATTTGTGGATACAAACGGCAAATACTATGAGCTTTGGAATGCGCAGGCATAGTATTATACGGAGTAAAATTTTGGCAATCTGTCGGCAGAAGCCATTCACAGAGAGATTGACGGTACACTGAAACGACTGGGAACAGATTATCTGGATCTGTATATCATTCACCGTTTTGACTACGAAACTCCGATTGAGGAAACAATGGAAGCCATGAATGTATGACCGCACTGACATGGCAATGGGCGAAGGGAGTCAGCTCCCCGATTATCGGTGCGACCAAGACGGCGTATCTGGAAGATGCGGTAAAAGCCTTCGCTGTAACATTAACCGATGACGACATCGCGTATCTCGAAGAACCGTATATACCGCACCGAATCGTTGGTGCCATTGATCACAATCTGGCAGATGGGGTTATGCTGCTGGATGAAAAGAAATAATTGTTTCGTAAAAAACTATGGCATGCAAAACGCCGTCAGACTTGTTGTAGTCTGACGGCGTTTTGCGTTAGGAAGCTCTTTGAAGAAACATCTATATTATTTCGTTTCCTGTCCCGCTTTCTTCCGGAACAGTTCTTTTCCACAGCTGATGACAATGATGACACCAAGAACCATCAGCAGAATGGCGATGATGAGCTGCAGTCCCTCAACGAGGAAGACAGCGGTTCCTGCTCCATACGCTTTTACAAGTGCGATGACACGCTCTACCAGTGCGGTAAAGGTGACGCAGAGCATGATGATAAGCGGCGGGAACAGGGTTCTGTTTTCACGGCCGGTGACTTTCAGGAAGACACAGAGCGTGATCAGAACGAGTGCACTCAGCATCTGGTTTGCACTTCCGAACAGCGGCCAGATATTGGCATATCCGATCTGGGTCAGGATGTAGCCGCAGAGCAGAGTAACAATGGTAGAGAAATATTTATTGCAGAGCAGCTTTCTCCATCCGGCAGCATGTTCCATATCATCGACAGTGAACAGTTCCTGGAAAGACATACGGCCGATTCGTGCAACGGAGTCAAGACTGGTAAGTGCCAGCGCCGATACACACATCGTCATGAAGCACTGTGCTCCGTATACCGGGATGCCGAACATTTCCAGAAATCCGGCAACACCGGAAGAAAAGATCGCAAATGGCGTTCCGACAGCAGCCGTACCGTCTGCAGAAGCAGCAGCACCGGCAACGCAGAGGGCGAGGACGGCAAGCAGGCTCTCCAGAACCATAGCTCCGTATCCGACTTTCTGCATATCTTTTTCATTCGCAATGGTTTTCGAAGAGGTTCCAGACGATACCAGGCTGTGGAATCCGGAAACAGCACCACAGGCAACGGTGACAAACAGGATCGGGAACAGATCTCCGGATGCCGCATTGTGGAAACCGGTGTACATTGGAAGATTCATTTTCGGGTGTGCAACAACAAGTCCGACAACAGCGCCAAGGATCATGCCGGCAAACATAAAGGTTGTCATAAAGTCACGCGGCTGCATCAGAAGCCACATCGGAAGGACAGCGGCAAGAAAGATGTAGGCAAATACCAGATAAGTCCAGGTTGCTTTGCTTGTTACAAGCGGTACATTCATGCCGATTGCAAAGGCTGCAACGGTGCAGGCAAGGCCGAGTACCATTTCTTTCCAGCCTTTCCACTGCAGTTTTTTCTGGAGCAGTCCGAAGACAACAGCAAAAGCGATAAACAGCAGGGAGATGCTTCCGGCAGCGCCGTTTACAGTTGCCTGGGCAGAAAGCTTTGTGACGCCGTCAACCGTTTCGTAAGCATTAAATGTTCCGGCAACCATATCTGCAAAGGCGGCGATAACGATCAGTGTAAAGAGCCAGCAGAAGAGAAGAAACAGTTTCTTTCCTGTTTTGCCGATGTATTTCTCAATGAGAAGTCCCATGGATTTTCCTTCATTTTTGACACTCGCATACAGCGCGCCGAAATCAGTAACAGCGCCAAAGAAGATGCCGCCAATCAGGATCCATAAAAGGACGGGAACCCATCCAAAGACAGCGGCCTGAATGGCACCGGTGACAGGGCCTGCACCTGCGATTGAAGAAAACTGATGGGCGAATACGGTCCATCCATCGGTAGGGACGTAATCCTGACCGTCATTTTTTGCAACGGCAGGTGTTTTTGCTTTGGGATCGATGCCCCATTTCTTTGCCAGCCAGCTTCCGTAGAAGGTATAACCTGCTATCAGACATACGGCGGCGATCAGTACAATAACCAACGTGTTCATAATAAAATTCCTCCTCGTTCAAAAATGATATTTCCAGTTTACATGGATTCCAAATGGAAAAAGAAAAGGGAAAAGGCAATTGTGTTGGTATGCTTGGAAACAAAAAAACTTCGTCTCCCTGACTTATGCAAGAAGACGAAGCTTTCAAAAAACGCTCCGCGTTACCACTTCTAATTATCGGCTGTTTCTTTTGGTCGATCACTCAGACAAGATCCCCGAAACCATTTGATACACTTTCCGGTGAATCTCTTCTCTGCTAACGGTGAGAGGCCGGTCCGGACTACTTTCCATTTCTGGGTTCGTCTGTACAGCTCACAGGGGATTGTTCTTTGGGATACCTGCCATCTCGCACCAGCCGATGGTTCTCTGCAAAGGTTCACCCGAAAAATGTTGTCCTGCTCATTGCTTTTTTCTGATCCCTTTTTTCTTTTGAACACTTTGCATTATAGTCTCATTTTTCGGTTTGTCAAGCAATTTTTTAAAAAATATTATGTTTTTTCCCTGAAAATAGTAAAAATCTATTTCTTGACACAGAAAACCAGAATTTTTATAATAGAAGAAAAAGCGCAGAACCAGAAGGCTTCGTATAATGAAGATTCCTTTGCTATGCTGAATGATGTTCTCGACTGGTGTGAGACGTATCAGGTTTATGCTGTCGTAGATTTCCATGCGGCAACGGCAGGCCAGTCCGGAATTCCGTGTGATGACGGCGTGGACAATGGACAGCATCTGTATGACGATGAAGAATCGATGGAGCGGATGTTTCTTCTGATGGAAGAGTTTATGAGAAGATACAAAGACCGCTGGATCATCGGCGCATATGACTGTATCAACGAGCCGATCTCCATGACGCCGCGCCGCGAGGAGCTGACACCGAAGCTGATCTATTTTTACGAGGAAATGATCCGCCGCTGCAGAAAGATCGACCAGAAACACTTATTTTTGCTGAATGGTACACAGTTTTCCTCTCTTACATATTTCTTTGATCATGAGTTTGACCCGGAATACCACAACTGGGGCATCAGTCTTCACGCGTATGAGATGGTTGTTCCGGAGGTAGCTTCTCTTGCCAGCGTTCTCCGTACCTGCCGGGAACAGAAGATCTGCCTGTGGATGGGCGAGACAGGAGGAAGAAATGAGCACGCATGGCAGACAACGATGTATGAGATTCTTGCCGAGTACCACGCCGGTTATAATCTGTGGTGCTGGAAAACAGTAGAGGGAGCAGGATGTGCTTCGATTCTGAACTTTAATGTTCCGGATGAATGGCATCTGATTACCGATTATGCAATTAATGGAGCTGCAAAACCGTCTTACGAGCATGCGCAGGCCATCTGGGACAGCTACCTGGAATGCCTGGCGGTCGATAAATGCAAAGAAAATACGCAGTATCATCCTTATCTGCTTCGAGAGGGCAATTTTGAGATCCCGGCGATCGGCTACAACGCGCTGCCGATGGATTCACACCGTGGTCTTAGTGATCTTCCGAATGCTGCAGGATATCGTCTGTATGACCGGTTTGAATTGGTTTATGAAAAAGGATATCATCCTGAACCGGCCGGGTTTGCCGCACCGGATCCGATCAAACATCCGAGAGATCATGTACAGCTTCAGCTGGGAACAGGAGAATATGCTTCCTATACAATCCGTGAAAAAGAAACCTATACCGTTTCTGTAACTTACTGTGCAGACAAAGAGGTGAAGGTACAGGCAGCTATTCAGGGAGAGACTCTTTTTGAAGGGGTAATGCCTCCTGCCGGTGAGAAAGTAACTTCGGATGTTCATCCATATTTTGCATATGAAACAGCACCGAACATACTCGAACGGTTCACACTCGGTACCGTTACAGGAGAAGGCATTCTGAAAATAGAGGTTCTGGACGGATGTGCACGGTTCGGACAGATTGTGATTCGGAAAAGTGGAAAATAGCAGAACATAACGTTTCTTTATGAGAAATAAATAACAGATCTATCTGCCCGCAGGAATCAAAAAAATTCGACGGGCAGATTTTTTGATTTTTTTCAGTTTTCCATTGACAATTGCATCACTGGTGCTATAATAAAAACAAACATATGAATAAATGTTCATATGAACAGTGAAAATGAAAAAGGAGATCAAAAGCGATGAAGAAAACGTATAAGATCGATGTTGACTGCGCAAACTGTGCAAACAAAATGGAAGAGGCTGCAAAAAACACAGCAGGTGTAAAGGATGCTACCGTAAACTTTATGATGCTCAAAATGATCGTTGAGTTCGAAGACGGACAGGATCCAAAGAGCGTTATGCAGGATGTTCTGAAAAACTGCAAAAAAGTTGAGGATGACTGCGAGATCTTCCTCTAAAATAAAAAACTTTCATCGGCGGATGGAAGAAAAAGCTGGAGCAGAATAGATTCTAAAACCTGTCTGCGGTTCAGCTCGAGAAAAATCCAGTATTTTCTCTCTGGAGCAGCGGATTTGGATCTGTAAATCTCTGGGATGAAATGCTGGATTTTTTCATCCGGCGTTAAGAACAAAGGAGGCATATGTATGAATAAGAAACAGAAAAAGGTTCTCATCCGCGTCATCGTTGCATCGGTTCTTCTGATTCTCTGCGCGGTACTGCCGACAACCGGCTATGTGCGATTTGCAACCTTTATGGTTCCTTATCTGGTCATCGGATACGATATCCTGAAAAAGGCCTGGAAGGGAATCCTGAACAAACAGGTATTTGATGAAAACTTTCTGATGGCTGTTGCAACGGTCGGTGCCATTCTGCTTGGCGAGTATCCGGAGGGCGTAGCCGTTATGCTGTTTTACCAGATCGGCGAACTGTTCCAGAGCTATGCTGTCGGAAAGAGCCGCCGGAACATCAGCGAACTGATGGATATCCGCCCGGATTATGCAAATATCGAGGTAGACGGAAAACTCGAGCAGGTTGATCCGGATGAAGTTGAGGTTGGCACAATCATCGTTGTACAGCCTGGTGAAAAGATTCCGATCGATGGTGTGATCGAAGAAGGAAACACCACACTGAATACCAGTGCCCTGACCGGAGAGAGTGTTCCGCGTGACGCCCGGGAGGGAGACGAAGTCATCAGCGGATGTATCAATATGTCCGGTCTGATTAAAGTAAAAACAACGAAAGAGTTTGGAGAGTCCACTGTATCCAAAATTCTGGACCTTGTGGAAAACTCCAGCTCCAAGAAATCAAGATCCGAGAACTTTATTTCCAAATTTGCGAAATACTATACACCGGCCGTCTGCTACGGTGCGCTGGCGCTGGCAATCCTG
>ULNP01058341.1_pt1 | contig 22644 bp, 23 predicted proteins | sample 1951941 | NCBI WGS metagenome assembly ULNP01 (sample SAMEA4835579, study PRJEB28245) | human gut metagenome | biome: gut microbiome; material: fecal sample | place: Denmark | collected 2008
TCGGCATCAAATACCTGGAGGAACTGCTCAATGGATAAAAGAACCGACATCAACAATACATCATTCGCTTACAGTGTAAACCTATTAAAAATGCTCCTCACCATGCAACTCATCACCGAGGATGAATACGAAAGAATCACTCAGGTCAGCGCCGAACACTACGGCACTGAACTTATTTATGTCTGAAATCTTAATTCTCAAGTTTTTGCGAAAAACCGCTGGAAGTATTCGAACTATTGTGGTATGGTGTGTCGTGCCAAAAGGCGAATAACAGCAAGGTGACCCCTTGCGGAAAGGAGAAAGACATGAACATTACTGAAATCACAAGCACAAAGAAGCAGACAGCCGAACGGCTTCGGTTAGCCCCGTACTGCCGGGTGTCGAGCGATTCCACCGACCAGCTCCACTCCTTCGCCGCACAGATCCGCTACTACAGCGACTATGCCAAGAAGCATCCCGAATATCAGCTTGTCGACATTTATGCCGATGAAGGCATCACGGGAACCGAGATGAAAAAGCGGGACGAGCTGAATCGGCTGATAGCCGACTGCAAGAAAGGCAAGGTCGACCGCATCATCGTCAAATCGGTCTCCCGTCTGGCACGGAACACCGAGGAGCTGCTCGTACTGCTGCGGATGTGCAAAGAGATCGGCGTGAGCGTGTATTTCGAGGAACAGGGCATCGACACCGAAAAACTGAATATGGAAATGATCGTAACATTCCCCGGTATGGCCGCACAGCAAGAAAGTGTGAACATATCGGGGAATTTGCGTTGGAGCTATCAAAAGCGGATGCAGTCCGGTGACTTCAACTGCACCTGTCCGGCTTACGGCTTCGACCTCAAGGACGGCGAGCTCGTAATCAACGAAACGGAGGCGGCGGTCATACGGCGCATATTCGACCTATACCTCCAAGGATACGGTACGCTTGCCATTGCGAAAATGCTGAATGAGGACGGCATACCGCGGAAACACGGCTACGAAAAATGGCTGCCGAGTTCCATCAACTATGTGTTGAACAATGAACGCTATATGGGAGATGCGCTCCTGCAAAAGAGCTACACTACCGAAACCCTGCCGTTTCAGAAAATGAAAAATGACGGACGGCTGCCGCAATACTATGTGGAGAACAGCAACCCTGCCATCGTCAGCCGAGAAACCTTTCAGGCGGCGCAGAACCTGCTGCGCTCACGGAAAACGGAAAGATGCAAAAGAAAGTCCTATCCGCTGACCGGAAAGCTGCGCTGTCCCGAATGAGGCAGAGTCTTCCGACATCAGGTGGTAAACGGCAAGGCGCATTGGATATGCTCTTGCCGCTCGTCCGGTGCAACCGACTGTCAACACCGCCATGTGCGTGAGGATATCGTATACGATATATTCACCGATATGGTTATCAAGCTGAAAACCTACCGAACCGTACTGCTCGGTACGCTGATCCACCAAATGGAAACCATGCAGGACCGCACAAGCCGCAATCAGGAACGCATACGGCAGATAGACAAAGAAATCGCCGACCTTTGTGCAAAGAACCATGTTATTGCACGGCTGCACACAAGCGGCGCTATGAACGCCGCCGATTACGCCATGCAGACTTCGGAGATCGGCAACCGCCTCACCGAATTGCGCATCGAACGGCGGCAAAAGCTCACCGAGGATGAGGACGACCAATTACTCGCTACTCTCAAAGACTTAAACGGCATCCTCGATGAATACGAGCCGACCGTCGAGTTTGACAACGGGCTGTTTGACGAAATCGTCGAGAGCATCATGGTGAACAGCAGCGAACAACTTACCTTCAAGCTCATCGGCGGCATTGCACTGACCGAGCAAATCCCCAAGAAAGGACGGTGAAACCCGAATGAAAAACAGAACCCTGCCTTACGGCTACTGCTGTAAAGACGGCGTTATCGTCATAGAGCCGCAGGAAAGCAAAGTGCTGAAGCGGATATATGCCGCCTACCTTGACGGCTCCTCTATGCTGACCATAGCCGAGCAACTAAACAGAGAAAAAATCGAATACAGGGATGGCGTTACCGGCTGGAACAAGGGGCGGCTCAAGCATCTCATAGACAATACAAAATATCTCGGCACAGAGGTGTATCCGTCGATCATCGACCAAGAGACCTATGAGAAAATACAGAAAACAAAGCATGGGCGCAACACACAAAGGAACACGGACAAAGCACAGGACATATTCAAGCTGACCGTCCCCGTCCGATGCCCAAGTTGCGGCGACCGAATGCGTCGCCGACACGACAGCCGATGCAAATGCCAAGAGCGCTGGACTTGTGAGAACACGGCCTGCCGTCTGCGGATCGAGATATCCGATACCGAACTGCTGACCGCACTCGCCGACCTTCTCGGCACGGTAACCGCCGACAGCATCACACTGCCTGCCGAAACACCCTACGAACCGAGTGCCGAGGTAATACGCCTAAACAACGAGATCAGCCGAATGCTTGACGCAGCGGAAACAGACAAGGCGGTGTTGCGAAGCAAAATGACGGAGTGCCTCCGGCAGAAATACAAAGAGCTTGGCAATGAGTGCTGCGCCGTACAAAGGCTGAAAGCCGAACTTGACAGTACGGCAGACATCGCCGAGCGGCTGAACCGCACGGTCAGCGAAATACGCCTGTACACCGACAAAACGGCAGACATCATACTGCTGAACGGACAGATCATACGAAAGGAGCAAGGTCATGCAACAAACAACGGTCGCCCCTCAGAGAGTGGTGCGGATAATCGAACCGACCGTATCGGTCAGAGAGAGCGTGAAAACCCATTACCGAGTCCTGCGGGTGGCGGCATACTGCCGCGTTTCCACTAAGCAGGAGGAACAGCTCAACAGTTATGAAAATCAGGTGCAACACTACACCGAACGCATCAATTCAGAAAACGGATGGACTCTTGAAGGTATCTACGCCGACAAGGGCATCTCGGGCACAAGCGTGAAAAACCGAGATGAATTCAACCGCATGATCCGCCGATGCAAACAAGGAAAAATCGACATGATCATCACGAAATCCATTGCAAGGTTCGCAAGAAACACGGTGGACTGCCTGAAATATGTCCGGCTGCTCAATGACCTTGGTGTCGATGTGTACTTCGAGGAACAGGGCATCCACAGCAATCAGCCCGGCGCCGAGTTTTACATCACCATCTACGGCAGCATCGCCCAAAGCGAATCGGAAAACATCAGTGCCAATATCAAATGGGGCAAGGCTCAAAGTGCCAAGGAAGGCAAGGTTATATTCCAATATAAGAATTTCCTCGGCTACCGCAAGGGCGAGGACGGACAGCCCGAAATCGTACCCGAAGAAGCTGAAACAATCCGCCTTATATATGACCGCTTCCTCGCAGGCGACAGCTTAAAAGGAATTGCCGAACTACTTGAAGAAAAGGGCATCAAAAGCCCGACGGGAAAAACTCAATGGCAGTTTTCAACGATACAGTCCATTCTCTCCAATGAAAAGTATAAGGGCGATGCCATCATCAACAAAACCTATATTACCGACTGCATTAGCAAGAAGGTCAGAGTAAATAACGGCGAACGCCCGAAATACTATGTAGAGAATAGTCACCCTGCCATCATCGACTCGGCTACCTTCGGCAGAGTTCAGGAAGAACTCGCAAGGCGCTCCGGCAAACGCAAGATCAGCCGAAAAGCCAAGACTGAACAAGGCAAATACTCAAGCAAATACGCTCTGACAGAACTGCTCGTCTGCGGTGAATGCAAGTCCGCCTACCGCCGATGCACATGGACGGCAGGCGGCAAAAAGAAAATTGTATGGCGATGCATCAACCGCATTGAACACGCCAAGAAATACTGTCATAACTCACCCTCCGTAGAGGAAAGCATACTGCAACGGGCAGTGATGGCGGCGATCATGGAAACCGCCAACCAAAATGCAGAGGTGCTGCGGACACTAAAGACGCATATCGGCATGGGCTTGGCGGGAGAAAAGAACGAGGATAACAGCATCGACCTACAGATACGGATCGCCGAGATCGACGCAGAATTCAAAAAGATGCTCGACCGGGTATCCACCGACACCATCGAAGCCTTTGATGAGGAAACCGCAACTCGGCTCATGAATGAAAAAAGCCGTCTGCAACAGCAGCTCGACAGCATAGCCGACGCTGAACAGCGGCGAGAAAACGCAAAATCCCGACTCGATGATATCTATACAATACTGGACGGCATAAAGAACCGTCCGATGGAATACGATGACCGAATCGTCCGTCAACTGCTCGAATGCGTAGTGGTGGATTCCAAAGAACAGATTACCGTAATATTCAAAGGCGGTCTTAAATCGGTGCAGCCGCTGACCGAATGACAGCGGCTCACCGCTGCCCCTAACCTTGAAAGCTCAGGATTTTTCGTAAGGGAACAAATACTAACCCCAAAAAGGCGAAAAAATCTATTTTATAGTCCTCCCACAGCTACAAACCGCACAACAATGCGGTTTGTTTGATTTTACGACATATTGACCGTTGATAAAACCGTTACGGTGTATTGAAGTTAAAAATTCGAAAATTTTCCTTGACAAAGTCGATATGGTATGATATAATTAATAACCGTCAGGAGTTTGCTAATATGGCTCAGTCGGCAGAGCACATCCTTGGTAAGGATGAGGTCCCCGGTTCGAATCCGGGTATTAGCTCCAGATAGAACACCCTCGTCGCATTTATTTGCGACGAGGGTGTTTTTTTATGTTCAAAGAATCTTGATACAAAGCCGTACCCGTCGGCACAGCTTTGTATTTTCGCTATCAGAAAAAGAAAATCACGGCGATAGCCGGATTTCTATCGTCGTGATTTTATTTCTGTTTTATGATTTTAAAAAGTGCGGTATTATCGGTTATGTGGTTACGCAGCTGCACCGAATATCCCTTTCAGCTTATCCATTATGCCCGGCTTGCTAAGGCAGTCTTTATAAGTAATCTCAACGACCTTATCATTTACTATCACCGAATAGCTCTTACGCAACTGCGGAATCAGGAGAGTATCCGACAAGTACGAGAAATATTCATAATGAATATTTTTATATTCCGAAACAATTTCTGCTTTATCATAAGAAGTCGCATCAGCAACGTGAATGCTGAATTTATCATCATCTGCGTATGTACCTGTTTCGCCGTCACAGTCAAAACCTTTTGATTTTAACAAGTCGCTGTCATGCCAATCGAGTTCACTGATATAATCCAATATTCTGTCATTCTGAGGCTCTGAACGAACAAAAAATTCAAAAGCCGGAATAAAAATGTTTGCGCAAATAGCCACAATCAAAACAAATACAAATAAAGCACGTTTTTTAAAGTGCTTTCTGAATGCAATAACAGCACATAGCGACATTAGAACAATTATTTTGATTATCATTTATTTTTCTCCTTTTTAAATTCAGTAATAACGCCTGCCTATAAGACGCTGTATCTCTCATCATACTACTCCGGATTCACCTCGTATATAAATCTATTTGAATGGTAGCATTTAAATAATTTACAATATCAAGAAAATCTCTTTCAAAATACAATGCAGGTTTACTATCGCCATCAAAAAATGGGATGATATCGAAAACAACTGTCCCTCCGTTTTCATCACAGATTTTTTTGATATCCGGTAGTTTAGCAGATATATTTTCAATTAACTCATTCAATACAACACCCAAGTCCCTTTCTTCTTTTTCTTCTGTTTTCAGCGTCCAAAAGCCCTCAATAGGTTTATTTGTCAAAGGTGACATTCGTGTTTCATCACGCAATTTACATTCTGTCGGAGCAATTCCTAATTGCTTTGTGAGCGAGTAAACATCAAAATCATTATCAAAAATCAAGTGCATCTCTGCATAAATTGTACAGTGATTACTCACAGGTTATCTCCTCCATATTTGAATATTTCTTTTATGAAACGAATTTGACGCAAGCTCCGTGTTGTCAATCGTAATATGTGCTTACTCGGCATTGTAGGTGTATGTTACTGCCTTTACTCCTGTGCTGTCGGTGATATTTAATTATCTTAAATCGATACAATAATTTACTTTGTTGTATTTTTTTCCGTTACGGCTTTCTATATATGCTTTTTCTTTACAACCGGTAAATATTGTTTCATTTAAAAATTTCAAAAAATCATCTACCCCATATGTTAAAATTGCATTTGACTTATCATATATTATATATTCAGGTTGATAATATATCCATTCAAAAAAATCCAATCTAATATTTTCAAAATTCAGAATATAGCCATCAGGAATGTAAATTTTGTATTGTTTAAAATCAAATTTAATTAGTACAATCATAGTTAAAATATGTAAAACGCACACCTCTTATCTAAATTTTTCATTTTAATTTTTGTTAACAATTATTATTTATCTCTAGCTTTTCGCTCTTTTTTTAAATTTTTAAGTGCCTGTATCCACAATTTATCGTTTTGTGCTTTTGCTGTGGTGATAGATACTTTTAGCTCATATTCGAACAATTCATCTTCCGATATAATTAATCTATCATAAATGCAAATTGCTCCCGGCCAATTCAAATCTTTAAGCCATCTAAATAATTCCGGCAAATAAGGGGATAATTCTTCATCGGATTTATCTGACAATATCTTGGCGCAATTATTCCACACATTTTTATTAATATTTTTATTGCATGGTTGCAAAAACACATTGAAACAATTTACTTTTTTTGCAAGTTCTAATCCATAACACTGATTTTCATCGCTTTCATTCCAATCAAGTAAAGTCATTATATAATCTATATCTATCACAAAAAAGTCACCTCGGATACCGTTTTACAATTCGCTTTAATGTTTTTGTCCATATTGAATTTGTTCCTGCTTTTATCCAATCGGACATTGTTCCGTTTCTTGGTTTAATACTTACATGAGAAGGACCGTCTTGAACCGCTATTAAGTTGCCGGTAGAATTAACTTCTTCAATTGTTGTTACTGCAGCAGTTTTATTATTTATAGGCGGTATAGTAGAGAAAGAAAGACCTGTGTTTTTATCCTTTGCCCTTGGAGTTAAATTACCTGGATTTGTTCCGTTATATCTATAAATATATATAGGCGCAGGTTTTTTGATTCTTCTGTCTTTCTCTTTTGCCTTACTATCGGAACGTGTATCAACATATGTTGTTGAACGCCTAATATTATTCCCTACAGCTGTGCCTATCGCAACACCTGCACCAACACCAACTGCTGTAGCAATACCATAAGCCGCCCATGTAATTAATGAGCCAATTCCGATAGATATGGAAACAACAAATTCTCTGCTATCATCTTTGAACATGACCGGATTATTAGCACAGTAAGCAAACACATTGTATCCATTTAATCCGGCACCCTCGTCAAATTTGCCATAATCAACATTTGGTTCAGGGCTAATAAACCTACCCGTCTGAGGGTCATAATACCTGCTGTTCAGATAATACAATCCGCTCTCTTCGTCATAGTAATATCCCCTGTATCTGAACGGGTTATTTACTGCAAGCTCCGTGTTGTCAATCGTAATATGTGCTTATTCGGCATTGTAAGTTTGAAATTTTTGATAACGCTAAAGAACTGCGGCTACGCACAACTCATAAAGAAATATAGTCACTTCCGATTATTCTTTCTGTACTTCTTGCGGCTTCTGACAACGTTTCCTCTGTAAAGTGCCCATCTTGCAAATACTGCCGGGACAGACGACAGAATGTAAACTCCGCAACAAATAAGAAACAACCACCTGAACACGCTTTCCCCGCTCAACACATAAACGTTTATCAAAATAAGCTGAAGAACAAAAGCGGTGAAATTTACAATAAACAGGACGTAATGCCATCGGCTTACCATTTTTCTTATATCTATGAAGAAAAACTTTCTCCAAAAGCCATGGGTTTCTTTATATATTTTGCGCTTTTTGTGTTTTCCGTAATTAAACTCGACATCATCGGAAAGACAGGTGTCAAAGCAAGAATAATCAAGAATATAAACTCCCGTGAATATTACCGTGATAACAACCGAAGTCAAAACCTTTTCCATTATTAAATCCTCAGATACACAACCGTTTAACGACCGCCAGAGCCGATTTGGTCATTCAGCCCCGATAACAACTATCGGCACAGCCTCCATATCGATTTCGGCATTTACATCTGAGGTTTGGTTATAAACCTTAAGGCATGTAATGCCGACATTATTTTCATCTTCTTCATTGATAAGATATTCGCTGATTTTAAAATAAAAGTTTTTGCCCTCTTCGGTTTCGAGATAAAAATTCGAATCAAGATATTTGTATTCAGTACCCCGGTCATTCATCTCATAAACACTGCCGCCACCCGTATATCTGTTAAACGGCTTATGAGTTCCTTTATACAGGTTCAGCAATTTTTCAACTTCGTTGTCGAAATCGGGTGTTTTCTCAACGGCATTTTTTGAAAAATAAGACCCGAGCGTATCCTTGTCCTTGTTTTCAACCGCAGTAAGCAGATTATTGAATTTCTCTCTTGACATTACCGTGTCTTCGGAATATTCGGCATATTTTCCGATATTTATCCCTTCGGTATTTTTGTAATCACCCTGATAGTACCCGTCCTTATCGGGAAAATCTTTGTCGTTTATTATGTACAAAGATTTTATTCCGACATTACCCGGATTTAAGCTGTCAAAAACACATTGTGTAATATCAAAATGATATTTATCGCCGTCGGTTTCAACTACAAAATACGAGGACATAAATACCCGCTTGCCAATAAGTAAATTTCTTTCAACAAACTCTCCGCTGCTTGACACGTCATCATAAGAAGTCATTTTTCCATTATAATATTCAAGTAATTCATCCAAGGATTTTTCAAAATTCTCCGAGCTGTTTATTGTGCTGTCCATAAACAGTGCTTTAACTGCCGATTTATCCTTATTTTTCATAGCGGTTATCAACGCATTGAAATTCCGATTGGCAAGTCCGCTGTAGTCGCCTGTTACTATTGTTACAAGATTGCAGGAAGTGAGCATAAATGTAACTATTATAATCATCACAATATACGATACGATTTTTTTCATTATAAATCTCCTATTCACCCAACAATTGCAAAACCCTGTTGATCTTATATCGTGAGATCGGCTGTAATTTTACATTTTATAAAGTCGCAAGCTGTCTGCCATTCTTCCATGTGAACGACATAGAATCACGGTAGGTCAGCGGATTGCTAATAGATTATAATGCATCAGTTTAATTGTATTACTTGAACATCAATGCTTTCGCATACTATATGATATTCTTTTCCCGAAAACAGTTGTAACACAAAATATAACGATTTGTCATAAGAAATATTATTATCTTTGACAATCTTTTTAAATGCTTCCTTACTTCTTTCATGATATAACGTTATTACATCGTCACCTTGATCATAATCTCCGCTGATTGCAGTTTTAAAAATGTCAACACAACCAAAAAGCAATTCTATCTTTTTATTTTCATAAAGATTACTAAGATGAATTAATAATTCTTTATTACCAACCTCATTCTCTATGCTCGTAATGCCGGAATCGTGTATTGGAAGCTCATGCAAGGCTTCATCTAATTGAAGAACATTTTTAACATTGAAATGCATAAACACACCTCTCAATTTCAATTGTGATACTGCAACTAATTTCGTTTACAATTATTTATTATTGCCTCTTACTTAACAACATAAATTCCGCATTCTACCGGAACGTCCAGATCTACATCTAACATTGTATCGGGATGTGTTGCTTTATCCGCAACTCTCAGAGTGGTTATTCCTTGATTTTGGGGTTCTGCAGAATCGAGAATGCAGTATTCCATAAAAAATTCACAGATTTTGTTCTGACAAATCAACTCTACCTGAGAAGTGATAAAAAATTTGTCGCTATCATAGTACGGTCTCGGTTTCATATCGGTCAATTCGACATTATGGCTATCAAAACCAAACTTTATACTTTTCGCATTTTCACAAAATTCAAAAAGTTCCTGTGCGGCTTCGTCAAAATCAGAGCTTTGCTTAAAATCTTCTGCGGAAAACAGAGATTTAAGCTCGTCAACATTCTTATCATTGATAATCTTTATAACTTTATTTGAAATATCTAAAAACGCTTTCTCACTTGTATCCGTTTTATCAATATTGATTCCGGGTGTTTCAAATCCATCGCCTGAATAAAAACCTCCTTTATTATCGTACTTACTTTGCTCGATAACATACAGCGAATATATTCCGATATTATCCGCATTCACAGTATCTCTTGTGACTATTTTCAAATAGAAATAATAATCGGATCTGTCTGTTTTAACTGAGTAACCGCAATAAATATACTCACACGTTCTTTCAGGAGTATAAACGCCTGAAGAATAAGGCTCATACTCAGAATTGCAAGAAACCAGATTACCGGTATAATAATCCATTAACGCTGAAACGCTTTCATCAAACTCTTCAGTATTTGCACTGATAGTTTTTGCAAAAACATTTGCTACGTTATTTTCCTCTTTATTCTCAATTGAGGAAATTAATTCATTAACAATCTGATTTGCTTTCTTTTCATAATTCATGTTTATTACCAAACTATTTCCTTCAAATTCATAAGCAGTAAAAATCAAAATAACGATTCCCAAAAATATCATGCTGAATTTTTTCATATATATCCTCCATTAAAATAAAATTCGAATTGAATTATTTCTGATATAAACAAATCCTCTGTTTTTATATGTACGGTTAAATGCGTTATACCTTGCTCTTGAGTAAAATTAAATATCAAAGTTACATTAAGTTTAGATGTGTTAAAATTTGTTAATCTGCCGTTAAATCCGGTAAGCCGCCTATTATGTCATAATATGTTTTCCCTTGTAAGTAAGTCCTACAGGTGAACCGTTCTCGTCATAGAGATAATCTATGGACTCTAGACTTAATCTTAATTATTTCCCATATTTTTTATAAGTGCTCTCAATTTTGATTCTACAGCAACTGATTTTTCTTTCTTTATTCTTTCTTTGATAAAAGAAAGGGTTTCATCAATATTTTGAGTATTATCCAGTAAATCATCCAAAACCATTGATGCTGTGCATCTTATGTGATAATCAGAATGAGTTAAATATTTTCGTGTTTTTGAAATAATTTGATTATTCCCAAGTAGATAAAAAGCTCTTAAATATGCTAAAATGCAATACGCCGATTTTTCTTTGATATACAATTTTTTGAAAATTCGGATAGTTCCTTGCACTTTTTCTCGTAAACTAATGTCTGTTAACGATGTAATGATATAGCTTCTTGCCAATTCATCATTTTCTTTACTAATTCTACTAATTAAATAATTATATGTAAATTTTGCAGGATAAACTGACAGTGTATCATATGTACACATTCTTACTAAAGGGTCATCATCGTTGCCAAGAATTGATAATAAATATATAGACTTTTTGTTTACATGGTCTATTAGCAAGTCGGCTATTTCGGATTTTTCAAATGAATCTCCGTGTAATATTATTTGGTATAACGCAAGATATTGATTTTTAGTTAAAGTGTCACTTTTTTGCATATACTAATTATTTCCGATTTATTCATTTTCTATTATTTCCTCCTCTCTTTTGCATATTACGTGAACGTCTGGCTTTTTGTTCTTTTTTAAGCGTTGCTTTTCGGTATATGCTGCTCCCTATACTGAATCAATATAGATTCCACAAGTATTGCAAGTCGATAGTATACTACTAATTCATCTTTTTCCATTCCAGTTGATTGATTTATCAATTCTGAGAATGCGGCTTTTTCGGTTTTAGAAATAATCTCGCTCGATTGGAAACTGATGAGTTTTGCTCGCTTTATCAATTGAGAGCAATATCCCCCTATAACAGAATCAATAACCATAAGTTCCGGAGAACTTCTACGAATTACCGCAGGAATGCTTGAGTTTAAAAACGCCTTCAAAATGTATTCGTGTTGTTTGCTTTTCATTAGCTTCACCTATACCAAAACGTTAAAATCTTACCAGACTTTGTAAATATCCTGCCTTGTCCGGTAGAATAAGTTAAATTCCAAGATGCATTTCTATAATTGTAGTTGTATGTATAGTCTACCACACTGCTACCGTTTTGTAAAGAGGCAAGCTGTCTGCCGTTCTTCCATGTGAACGACAGCGAATCTCGGTAGGTCAGCGGATTGCCTATTTTGTCATATGTTATCGTTTTGCCAGAACAGTTTACTTAACAACATAAATTCCGCATTCTACCGGAACGTCCAAATCTACCTCTAACATTATATCGGGATGTGTTGCTTTATCCGCAACTCTCAGAGTGGTTATTCCTTGATTTTGGGGTTCTGCAGAATCGAGAATGCAGTATTCCATAAAAAATTCACAGATTTTGTTCTGACAAATCAACTCTACCTATTCCACGGTTAGTTAATTCTTTTAATAACGGGCCAGATGGACCACCGGTTTGTGAAACTTTACTCCAATAAAAGTGCCATTCAATACTTTTTACTGAAGTATTATTTAATATCCAAACATCTTTGTTTATTTCATTTTGAATAAATTTTGATAAACTTTGATAACCGTATTTTGCTTCTCGAATTACGTTTTTACTGTATGAATCAACTATTCTCTTAGCCGTATGCTTCAAGAAAAGAAGTGCCGTCAGGGTATCCTTAAGCCCGGTACAATTCTGTAACAGTTTCGCCCCATTTTTTATGATCTTTGTATAATCCCGATATTTTCTTATCCGGATAAGCCTGATTCAACTTCGGAAAGAGAATATCCAGCCTTTTCTTGATACTCGCAGGTTCTTTGCCTTTTGGGATAATATCCATATAATTTACCTCGTACTTAAAATAACAGAATTAAAAATCTAATACTATTGTTATAATAGCACATCTGTTATAATAGCACATCATTTAGCATATTTCAACAATTTTCTTGAATAATCAGAAAAATACTGTATCAAATTTGCAAAAATCGACGGAAAGTGCTATAATTAACAATAATATTGATGAATTACTTGAATATGCCACAGAGAAAAAGGCTGTTCAGTTTACCGCATATTTGCTTGAGTACAAGGAAAGACATTTCAGCAAAGGTAAGAATGTGTTAGACAGCCTGAAGCTGTGATTTCTGTCCGTTTTTGTGTACTGATTTTGTGATATAATTACGGTATGACAAAAGCAGAAAAGATGATCATTACAGCAGGGCTATCAGAAAATCTTTGAATCTGAAATGAATATTATAGTGATATGGGGGAAATATGGGATTTCAAATCTGCAATGGCGTACTGAAGAAATACACCGAAGAGAAAGGTGTGACCGAGATAGTTATACCTGACAGCGTACAAAGAATCGGTGAGCGGGCATTTTCGGGCTGCGACAATATTACAAACGTGGCCATTCCCGATTCGGTCACTAGTATCGGCGGGTCGGCTTTTGCCGGCTGTAGCAACCTTGAAAATATAACTATTCCGAATTCTGTTACAAAAATCTGCGTATGTACATTTGAATGGTGTGACAAACTTATAAGCATAACTATTCCCCGTTCGGTCACAAGTATCAGCGACGGCGCATTCCAAAACTGTACCTGCCTTAAAAACGTAACTATTCCGGATTCGGTGACGAGTATCGGCAATTATGCTTTTGGAGGTTGTCGTAGTCTTAATAGCCTGACTATACCGGATTCAGTCACAAGTATCGGCAAAGGTGCGTTTCAAGAATGCATCAATCTTGCAAGCGTAACTATTCCCGTTTCGATTTCAAGTATCAGTGACAATGCTTTTTTTGAATGCAACAGCCTTACAGCCGTTAGCATTCCGGATTCCGTTACAAGCATAGGCGACGGTGCATTCTGCAAATGCGGCAGCCTTAAAAATATAGCAATTCCCGATTTGGTTACAAGTATCGGCGAAGCCGCTTTTTCCGACTGCAACAGTCTTGAAAGCATAGCTATTCCTGATTCCGTGACAAATATCAGTAATCATACATTTGTAAGTTGCAGTAATCTTACAAGTATAACCATTCCGGGTTCAGTGACCGATATCGGTAACTGTGCATTTTATGAGTGTACTAGCCTTACAAGTATAACAATCCCCAATTCGGTTACGAGCATAGGTAACTTAGCATTTTACAAATGCGAAAATCTTAAAGACGTGACCATTCCCGAATCTGTTACCGATATCGGTGAATATGCGCTTAAAGGAACAAAGTGGCTTTCGGAATATCCGGATGATTTTGTTGTGCTGAAAAACGGAATCCTGATTGCATACAAAGGAAAGGACAGCGTAATATCAATTTCCGATTCGGTCACAAGTATCTGTAACAGAGTATTTGCAAAATGCAACAGTCTTACAAGCGTAACTATACCCGATTCTGTTACAAGTATCAGCTATGGTGCTTTTCAGGAATGTGGGAATCTTACAAGCGTTACAATTCCCGATTCGGTCACAAGTATCTGTGACCGTGCATTTCTGGAATGCAGAAGCCTTACAAGCATAATCATTCCCGATTCTGTCATAAGTATCGGCGACAGTGCATTTGAAGGCTGTAATTTTTCTTCTTTTACTATCCCTAAGACTGTAAGAAAAGTCGGAAGAGACAGTTTCCGTGGATGCAAGAAGATTACAGTTTATGATTCTATTGATCCCGATGCAAAGCCGTGTAAAAGTCATTCAGATAAATATGGCGGCTCTCCCAACTCATTGTTAGGATCTGTTGTCAACTATAAAACTCATGATAACTGGCTCGATTATGAGGTGACTGTGCGCTCTGCACAAACTGATGAGATAAAGTACAAAGTGTGGATGGGCGGCGACTGCACTCAAGGCGAATACTGCTACACACTGGCATCATCCTGGGGAAGAAACGCTACCTTCAATTTCAATGCTGTTGATGAATTTTTTTCGAAAATCAAGGGAATGTATCACAAGATCAGAGTTGCCCTGAACAGACTGCACTATCCTATAGATTTAACTGACGAGAAGAAAGAAATGTACCGTTCTTATATTGTACGCTCTGCAAAAAATGCGGTAAAGCTCTGTATTGATACAGATGATATAGAACTGTTGCTTTCTTGCGAACCGCTTGGTATTATAAAAAAGAACAATATTGATGAATTACTTGAATATGCCACAGAGAAAAAGGCTGTTCAGTTTACCGCATATTTGCTTGAGTACAAGGAAAGTCATTTCAAAAAAGGTAAGAATGTGTTGGACAGCCTGAAGCTGTGATTTTTTTACGTTTTAAGGGACTGATTTTGTGATATAATTACTACGGTATGATAAAAGCAGAAAAGATAACTCATTACAGCAGAGCTATCAGAAAATCTTTGAATCTGAAATAGTTATTACGCTTCGCAAAAATGCGGTAAAGCTCTGCATTGATGCAGATGATATGAAGCTGATGCTTGACTTGGAGCAATTCGGAGTTATCAAAAAGAACAATATTGATGAATTACTTGAATATGCCACAGAGAAAAAGGCTGTTCAGTTTTCCACTTATCTGCTTGACAAGAAAAAACATTGTATTTAAATAAAGCAGTGCCGTGACCGAATGACACATTCGGTCACGGCGCTGTTTTGTTTATCTGCGTATAATAACAGCTGTTATAAGCATAAAACACATCGGCGAAATAAGCCGGATAAGTATGTTATCATCGCATTTCTTACCGAATAATTCTTTTCAAAAGTCGTTTTTAGACACAGCTTATCCGCAGTCACAGGCTGTCCGGTTTTGTCCCGACTTTCTCCGCTTAACCCCTTTTTCCCCGTTTTACTTGTATTTTATGGCTGTGTTTGTTATAATAAGTATAAAGAAATATTTGATGCGTCTTGCGAAAGGAGAAGGTACGCTATGGCATACGAAAAGCTCACAGGCACTTTTGAATCCTCGAACGGCACTGATAACTGTGCATATTACATCTATGTTCCGGTTCTTCCTATGAACGTGGGATATAAAGGCATCATTCAGATTTCGCACGGTATGTGTGAATATATTGAGCGTTATGAACACTTTGCGGATTTTCTTACCTCACACGGATATATCGTCTGCGGTAATGACCATCTCGGTCACGGAAACAGCGTCAGATCAAACGATGATCTCGGCTTTTTCGCCGAAAAGGACGGCTGGAGCCATCTTGTAAACGATCTGCACCGTATGACAATGATAATGAAAAAGAAGTACCCTGCACTGCCGTATATCCTTATAGGTCACAGTATGGGCAGTTTTGTTGCAAGGCTGTATCTCACACGCTTTCCTAACGAGCTAACCTGCGCCGTAATTATGGGTACGGGCGATGACAAGGCACTTTCCGAAATAGGAGTAAGGGCTACACGCTCCGTTGTTTCCTTGAAGGGCGAGCGTTTCCGCAGTGATAAGCTGAACACTCTCATTTTCGGAGTGTATAACGACAAAATCAAAGATTGCCAGACTATCTACGACTGGCTCACTCACGACAGAGATGTCGTAAAAAAGTATATCGACGATGAAAAGAGCAATTTTGTGTTTACGGCAAGCGGATTTGTTGACCTTACTACCCTTCTTCGCAGAGTATCAAGTCAGCAGTGGGCTGAAAAGGTGCCGAAAAAGCTGCCTGTTATATTTATGGCAGGAACGGCAGACCCTGTCGGCGGATACGGCAAGGGCGTAAGAAACGTATACGCAAAGCTGATTGACGAGGGTTGCAACGTTGATATCAAGCTGTACCCCGGCGCACGTCACGAGCTTGTAAACGAAACTATGAAGGAAATAGTTTTTGACGATATTTTAACCTGGATAGAAAGAAAGGTCGGCGGAATGACAGGCAATTACGAATTTTAAGCCTTAAGCCGAAAAGAACAATATGAAAGACGGATTTATAAAAGTAGCGGCGGCAACACCTGAGATTAAAGTTGCCGACTGCAAGTACAACGCAAAGCAGATAATCTCTCTGGCAAAAGAGCTTGCTAAAAAAGATGTAAAGCTCGCAGTTTTCCCGGAACTGTGCATCACGGGTTACACCTGTCAGGATCTGTTCTACCAGACAACGCTCCTTGACGGTGCAAAAAATGCGCTCGTAACGGTTCTGGAAGAACTGTCTGAGCTTGATATGATAACTGTAGTCGGCCTGCCGATACAGTATGACAGCAAGCTGTATAACTGTGCGGCTGTGACCTATCACGGAAAAGTGCTGGGCTATGTGCCTAAGCAGTACCTGCCGAACTACAACGAATTTTACGAGATGCGTCACTTTACCGCCTGGGACGGCAGTAAATGCGAATATTTTTTAAACCGCTTTGACACGGACGCCGACGGCGAATGCGACGATTCGCTGAGTGCATATTTCGGTGCGGGACTTATATTCTGCTGTAACAATATGCATGATTTTTCTTTCGGAATCGAGCTATGCGAAGATCTGTGGTCGCCCTGCCCTCCCTCGACATATCTTGCACAGGAAGGCGCAAATATCATTCTTAATCTTTCAGCAAGCAACGAGATGATAGGAAAGTCGGAATACCGCCGTTCGCTTGTTTTAAATCAATCTGCAAGGCTTATTTCTGGTTATATCTACTGCTCCGCAGGGGAAGGCGAAAGCACGCAGGACCTTGTATTCTCAGGACATAACATAATTGCCGAAAACGGTGCAACGCTTGCCGAAAGCGAGCTTTTCTCAAACGATTATGTTATCAGCGAGATAGACGTAAACAAGCTGGCATTTGAACGCAGAAAAAACACATCATTCAGAAATGACAAATGCGATACGGAAACTATATGGTTTGATATACCGCTCACCGATACAAAGATAACACGTTTTGTATCACGCACGCCGTTTATCCCCTACTCTGCCGATGAGACCGACAAGAGATGCGAGCTTATTCTTTCGATGCAGGCACACGGACTCAAAAAGCGTCTTGCCCATACTTACGCAAAAACCGCCGTTATAGGAATTTCGGGAGGGCTTGACAGCACGCTTGCACTTCTTGTATGCGCCAATGCAATGAAGCTGCTCGACAGACCTATGACGGATATTGTAGCGGTGACAATGCCGTGCTTCGGCACAACAAAACGCACAAAATCAAATGCTGTGAAGATATGCGAGGCGATAGGCGTCACACTGCGTGAAATCGACATAACCGACAGCGTAAAACAGCATTTTCTGGACATCGGACACGATATAAACGATTTGTCCGTGGTATTTGAAAACGGTCAGGCAAGAGAACGCACAAAGGTGCTTATGAACATCGCCAATCAGACGGGCGGACTTGTAATAGGCACGGGCGATTTGTCCGAGCTTGCTCTCGGCTGGGCGACCTACAACGGCGATCATATGTCTATGTACGGTGTGAACTGCTCAATACCCAAGACGCTTATCAAACATCTTGTCAGCTACTACAGCAAGACGACAGATAACAAGCTGCTCAAAGAATCACTTGAGGATATACTTGATACGCCTGTAAGCCCCGAGCTTCTGCCTGCACATAACGGAGAAATATCGCAGAAAACCGAAGACCTTGTAGGTCCTTACGAGCTTCATGATTTCTTCCTGTACAACGGCATAAGATGGGGATTTACCCCCGAAAAAGTATTCAGGCTTGCGCTGTACGCTTTTGACGGTGCGTATGACCGTGAAACAATACTGAAATGGCTGAAAACCTTCTACCGCCGTTTCTTCTCACAGCAGTTCAAGCGTTCGTGCCTGCCCGACGGTCCTAAGGTCGGATCGGTAACGCTGTCACCCAGAGGCGACTGGAGAATGCCGAGCGATGCCTGTGCAACGCTGTGGTTAAGTCAGATAGAAAATCTGAAATAAAGTCTTATCTGCGTATAAATGAAACCAACCTGTCAATAATTACCTCACAAAGCTAAACGCTACGGAGGTAATTATGGCAGGTTTTTTTAAACGTAATATTCTTGACAAGGCTATGATACTGGGTGCGGTAATATGTATTGTAATAACAGCCTTTACCGCATTTGCGGAGGATTGTGAGGAAAAGCCGCAGGAAGTGCTGAGGCTTCATATACTGGCGAACTCGGACAGTAAGGACGACCAGACGCTGAAATACGATCTGCGTGACTATATGCTGACAACGTTTTCGGATGTATTCGGAAACTGTGACAGCTTCAGTCAATCGGTAGCCGTTGCAAACGAACGCAGAGCCGAAATCGAAGAAAAGGCTAACGAATTTGTACATTCCAAAGGCTACAGCTACAATGTAAAATGCGAGGTCGCAAAAACATATTTTACCACCAGAAAGTACGAGAATGTAACCCTACCGGCAGGAGAATACACAGCCGTCCGCCTGCTTATCGGAAATGCAGAGGGTAGGAACTGGTGGTGCGTAATGTTCCCGCCACTGTGCCTGCCTGCCGCATCGGGTGAATTTTTTACCGAAGAACAGAGCAAACGGGTTGAAGAAAGCCGTGATTATGAAATAAAGTTTGCGATATTTGAAGCGTTGCAGGGGCTTTTCGGCGGCGATGATACCGGTAGCGAAAGCTCGGAAGAAACCGCCTGCGACAGTATGGATAATGATTTTGCTAAAATATCCGTTTTCGGCATTATGAACTGTGATGTTCTGTGATTATTAAGGCAGGCGGTTTTCCCCTGCTATTTTTTTAACCGCTATTGACATTTTAAGCATTCTGCGCTATACTAAATCTGTACTAATTCTGATAGTACAGTTAGCCTGTCACTCGCTGACAATCTTAACGGAAATATATTATGAAAAGGAGAAGAATAATTGAAATATCAAAAGCTTTATTTCAGTATGCTGAAAACATTTCTCAAAAGCGATATCAAGCTGAATATACTTATTTTTCTTATCTCTGTTTCGGCTGTCTTTACATTTATTTCATTGTTCTGTGCATTGAACAGCGGCAATGCGGCATATCACAATATGATGGATCGTTCAGGCTACTGCTTTGACGGTATTATGCCCGAAGATTCACCTGAATTTTTCAGAGAAAACCTGCCCGAAGTCTACACTGCCTATGCCGACAATGCGGTTGTCAGCTATCGCTCAACCGAAAACTACATCTGTACGGAATCAGCCAAAGTTGCTTTTAACAAAAGCATGAATGAACTGTACCGCTTCATACAATCCGACTATAACATAACCGACGGAAGATTTTTCACGGAAGATGAGTTGAAGGGTGACAGCAAGGTTATTATTGCCGAAAACGACTGCGGTATAAATGTCGGTGACAGGCTTATCATTCCCGATGATAAAGGCGACATCGTACTTAATGTAATAGGTCTTTCCGATGATTTTATTGTTCCGTACACTTTTTTCTTATATCACAACAACAGCGGAATTTATGTAAAGGATGAAGATTTTGAAAATGAGATGAAGAATACCGCCCCTACAAAATACAGCGGTACACGCTTTTTCTTTGTATCAGACCTGTCTGACAGCCAATTGAAAGCGTTTAAGCAATATCTCGGCGAGGAGGTTTATATTCAGCCGCCGAACAGAGAGAATAACGAATCTGTTATCATAATCTACGCTATAATCACGGGAGGGATCGTGGTAACAGGTATATTCACCGCTCTGCTCCTGCTGACGCTTATGCTTCACCTGACGGATAATTGCAGCGAACAGATAAACGTGCTGAAGGTCACAGGCTGCAAGTCAATGCCGATAACACTGCTTTTATCGGCAGTCACTCTTACATACACAGCGGTTTCATTCATCTGCGCTATTGCTTTGAGTCCGATTTTTACCGCACTTATGGAAACGCTCAGAATGGAATATGTACCTACCGCTTTTGACTATCTGCTGTCATTTGTAATATACAGCATTATAATCATAATATCGTTACTGCCCGGCTTTAAGCGCATATCCTCAGCCACATACGCAAACGGAGGTGCAATATGAAGCTGTTATCTCTTGCATTATCCTTGCTTCGATCAAAAAAACACAGTTTTATCCTTATGATGATATGTATCATTTTTTCAACTCTGCTGTTCAATTTCGCAATCACTGCATCTTCGGATTATCTTGCCGAAAAAGCATACATAACAAGTAACCGCTATGATAAGAAGATACTGCACGGTACACTCTCGTCAAAAGCGCCTATAACCGATGAAAAGATAGTTTCAGAGTTTAAAAAGTACGGAATAAATTGCCGTGTCGAGCGTTACCATGAAACCACATTGGAGCTTTACTCAGAAAAAAGCAGTATAACCGACAACGAGATAAATAATATGGACGATGACACTTTCTATCGGTTTTATAATGATATAAACGGAACTCTGCTCGGATATTCGACCGAATACAGCGAATATCTTGATATAGGACTTTCGGGAGAACGTCCGGACAAGTCAAAGGACTACGGCGGCAAGATCCCGGTAATCGCAAACTATACATCGAGATGTAATATCGGCGACACAATAAAATACAAATGTGGGAAAGGGATTACCGAGCTTCTTGTTGTAGGAAAATACACCGATAACTATCTCGACAGCGTAATACTGTATAATGCTGACACCGCAAGCTTGGGCACGACTTTCTACACCGACGCAGATATTCTCTACAATTCCGGGCTTGCTACCGCTCCCGAAAATCAGGAGGACTATTCCGGAAAAAGCGTGGATAAGCGTTACTATCAATATGTGATAATTCTGAAAAACGGCAACGCTTCACTCGGCGAAATTGCGGCTCGTATAATTGACGGACTGGACGCAAACAGTGATGATTCCAAAGGCGATCTGTACATGAATATACGCTATGATGTGGCAAATCTCGATTTGCTGTACCGTGACAATATGCTGCTGATACAATTAATGCCTGTATTCATAATGATAGCCGTAGTCGGCACTCTCGGAGTGATTGCCAATATTCTGCTGAATGCCGAAAAACGCACAAAAGCAATGGCGGTATTCCGTCTGTGCGGCGGTAAGACCCGCTCTGTGATAATACTCGAGCTTGTCTGTGACACGGCTGTAACGGTTATTTCTGTGCTTGCCGCTACTCTTATCCTGCTCGCAATAAATCACATCTTTGCTATAGAAATCATCAATGCGCAAAGCGGATTGTTCACTGCAGTATATCTGATTGCAATTTCCGTAATTGTCAGCATTGCAGGCTCTGTAACGCTGGTACGCAGTAATATGCTTGAAACAATAAGGAGATATGAGAACGTATGATGAAACTTGAAAATGTAGATAAATATTATAATATAAACACAAGCAGCGAGGTGCATGCACTGAAAAATATAAATCTTAGCATAGAAAAGGGCGAAATGGTCGCTATAATGGGTGTATCCGGCTCAGGCAAGTCAACGCTTATACATATTCTCGGCTGTCTTGACAAGCAGACATACGGAAAGTACTTTCTCGGGGAATATGAAGTCACAAAGTACAGCAATAATGACATTGCGGTGATAAGGAACGAGGAGATCGGCTTCGTGCTCCAGAATTTCGGACTTCTCGCCGACAAGACGGTATATGAAAATATTTCATATCCGCTTATATTCAACCCTGCCGTTAAATACAAGATGATGAAAAAGCTTATCACCAAAACCGCCGACGCAATGCTGATAGGCGATCTGCTCAAAAAGCCCGTAAAAGAGCTGTCGGGCGGTCAGAAGCAGCGTGTCGCACTTGCCCGTGCACTTGTAAACCGTCCGAATATAATCATTGCGGACGAACCGACAGCGGCGCTTGACAAAGCAACGGCAGACGAAATAATGGAGGTTATGAAGTCGCTCAATTCTAT
>ULNP01034016.1_pt1 | contig 22283 bp, 15 predicted proteins | sample 1951941 | NCBI WGS metagenome assembly ULNP01 (sample SAMEA4835579, study PRJEB28245) | human gut metagenome | biome: gut microbiome; material: fecal sample | place: Denmark | collected 2008
TCTGGGCCGCGGCCCTCGGGCTGTTCAGCGCGCTCTATCTCGTGTTCTTCTTCGTGCAGGGCCGGTACCTGTTCGGGGCCTTTACCCGGACGCTGCCGGAGAGCTTTACCGTGGCCGAATACGCCCGCCAGGGCTTCTTCGAGCTCTGCCGCGTCATGGCGATCAACTTCACCCTTTTCTGGCTCGTCACGCGTACCGCGCGGCAGGAGCAGAAGCTGATCCGCTGGATGGCCGCCGCCCTTCTGGTCCAGAGCATGCTGTTCGCCGTCATCGCGATCTCCAAGCTGGCGCTGTATATCGACTGCTTCGGCCTCACGCCCCTGCGCGTGCAGAGCACGTGGCTCGTATGCGTGCTGCTCCTCGGCTGCGTCTGCGCGCTCTATACCCACCTGACCGGCAAAAAGTCCATGCGCGCCTGGATGATCTTCGGCGCGGTGACGCTGGCTGTTTTGTGCATGGTGCAGCTCCCGATGCATATCCCGGCACCGGAATTTCCGGGATAAAAAAATTCCAGCAGCCCCCCTTGACAACCGCTCCGCCTTCTGCTATTATAATAAGGCTCTGTGAGAGCCTTATATCGCGGGATAGAGCAGTTCGGTAGCTCGTCGGGCTCATAACCCGGAGGTCGGGGGTTCAAATCCCTCTCCCGCAACCATAAAACCACCGTATTTCACTTGAAATGCGGTGGTTTTTCTAACTTTTCGCATCATTTTGCAATTCCACAAAACTTGCTTTGACCCCATTTTGACCCCAATTGGTGCTAAAATGCTTGTACAGTGGAAACGGCATTGGTTCGTGCATTGGAATGCATCACAGATACGGCACATCTTTAGAATGCATATATAAACGCAGCTTTGTTGCAGAGCAAAGCGCAGGCGTTTACAGGCAGCAGCTTCTCTATGGACATCGTGGGAAATCAAAATTATAGCAAGCCATTCCATTACTAGTTGAAATACACAAAATAATGACATACAATATAAATATAATTGGAAGAAAAATTAAGGAGAAGTATTATGGGACATATTGCAGATATTCTCAAATACGAGGGCGACAACACCACATTTGTTTGGAAACATCCATGCGAAGATTTCAACAACTACACGCAGCTTATTGTCCACGAGACGCAAGAGGCTGTGCTGTTTCTGAATGGGCAGGCGCTCGACTTGTTTGGACCCGGACGCCACACGCTGGAAACGCAGAACACGCCGCTGCTCAGCGGGCTTTTGAACCGCACGACGAACGGCGAAACGCCGTTTCACTGCGAGGTCTACTTTATCAATAAGACCGAGCAGATGGCAATTCGCTGGGGCACTGACAGTCAGGCGCAGTTTCTTGAGCCGACCTACCATTTTCCGCTCAGCCTCGGTGCAAGCGGTGAAATGAGTCTGCGCGTGCTGGACGCCCGGCGGCTTTTGCTCCGACTGGTCGGGACAGCACCTGTGCTCGATCAACAGACGCTTGCCGCCTACTTCCGTGCGTTTCTGATGGCGCGGGTCAAGACCTATATCGCGCAGTTTATGCAGGCGAACACGGTCAGCATTTTTGAGCTCGACGCGCATATGCTGGATTTCTCTCAGGCTCTACAGCAGCAGCTTGCGCCCGACTTTGCGGATTACGGCGTGGAGCTTGTGCGTTTCTTCGTGACAAATCTTGCTCGCCCGGACGGCGAAGCGCAGTATGAGAAATTCAAGGAGCTGCATTTCCGCAAATATGCCGACATTGCCGAGGCACAGCTGCGCCAGCAGACGGATTTAATCCAGGCGCAGACCGAAGCGCAGAAAACGCTCATCGCTTCGCAGGCGATTGCACAGAAGCGTGTACAGGAGGGCTACACCTACCAGCAGGAGCGCAGTTTTGATGTGGCGCAGGACGCGGCAAAAAACGCGGGCGCGGGCGGACTGACCGGGCTTGGTATCGGCATCGGGGCGATGGCAGGGGTCGGCGGCAGCGTCGGCGGTCTTGTCGGAAACACGGTCAGTGATGCACTGCGCGGCACGGTGCAGCCGCCGGAGGCAGCCGTTTTCTGCGAAAACTGCGGCGCAAGGCTTCCACAGGGTGCAACATTCTGCGATAACTGCGGACGCGCTGTACCGAGCGACAAAAAAACTTGCGCGAAATGTGGCTATCGGTTTACACGAGACGGAAAATTCTGCCCGAAATGCGGCGCGGAGAGGGAGGACTAAGCGATGCGGACAAAAAAGTGGCTGGTTATCATTCTGGTACTTCTGACAGTGGCGTACTGCGGCATTGCCGCCGCGGCGTATGACCACTCGGCGAGTATTACCGTCTATTGCTTTGCGGATACGCCTGCCCTCAGTTGGGCAAAGCGCCACGGCGCGGCGGTTTCGCTTCTCGGAGACTCCGAAAAGGCGCGTCTGAACGCGCTGGAGACCTTTACATACACGCTAGAAGGCAGCGAGTGTACCATCACCGGCTATGAAGGTGCAAGCGCCCGACTGGTCATCCCTGAGAAAATTGACGGTCATCGCGTAACGGCTGTGGCGGAGCATGCGTTTGACGGCTGCGACGGCTTGCAGGAAATCGTGCTGCCAAAAACATTGCAGGACTTTTCGCCGCTGCATACGGCGCAGTATACGATTCTCATCTACGCTGGTTCTCCGGCAGAGCAGGCATTGCAGCAGGCGGCTTCTGCCAAGGAGCAGGCCGAAGCCTTAAAGGAGGCTGCCGAAAAAGCCCCTACCGCACTGGAAGAAGCACAGCAGAAGGCGGCGCAGTTGGAAACGGAGGCATCCCAGGCGGAAGCCGAATTGCGCGCTGCGCAGGAAGCTGCTGCCGCAGAGCAAGAGGAAACCTCCGACGCGCAGACGCAGATCGACGTTTTGCAGAAGACTGCCGAGGAAAAGCGGGTGCAGGCGGACGCTGCCGCAAAGGAAGCGGAGGATGCGCAGGAAGAAAAAGACCGGCTGGAACAGGAGCTGCGCGGGGTCTCGCAGGAAACATTCATCGTCTGCGATTATTCCCATCTTTCCGATTCTGAGCCGGTGAATTTTGACAATGCGGAGATTCCGTTTACATACAGCACGCTCGACGGCAGCGTGACGCTCGTCTCCTATACCGGAAGCAGCGTGGATATTGTCGTTCCGGAAACCATCGACGGTCTTCCGGTTACGACGGTTACGTTCCCTGTATCGGAGCAGACACGCTCAATTCTTCTGCCGCCGTCTGTCACCAAAATTACGTCGAAACTGACCCAGCCGCGCTATGACGCACCCTTCTGGCTGAACCTGACGCTGGTCGTGCTGGGGCTGGCACTCGCACTTGGGATGATGCAGATTGCAGAAAAACGCGGAACCGGCCTAGATGCACGGTTCTTGGGGCTGCCACTTATCTATTCAGGCGTCAAGTATTTTGTGCTGCTGCTTTTGTGGGCGGCGGCCTGCCTTGCGTTCGGATGGACGGTGATGCTGCAAAACGCAGTTGGACTGGGGCTGGTCGCACTTGGCGTTGTTGAGTGCATATTGACGCTGTATGCGGCAGAACGTGCGGGGCAGGTCGGTGCGCAAATTCAGGAAAAGACTGCGTTCATGCAGGGCTGCCGTAAAAAAGCCGCGGCTTTGCAGGCGCGCGCTGGAACACAGCCGATGAAGGATGTTTGCGCGCGTGTTTCGGAGGCGCTTCGCTATTGCGACCCCGTTTCTGGCGCAGAATTGGACAGCGTGGAAGCAGATATGTCCGCCGCACTGCACAGGCTCTCCCGCGCGGTCGATACCGGGGACGAGGCAGAAGCAGAAAAGCAGGCGGGGACAATTTTGCGTCTGCTAGAAGAGCGGTCGGCGCTGCAAAAGCGTACAAAGTGAGTTCCTGAAAAGTGGGGGTATTATGCCTGTTTTAAGATGCAAAATGTGCGGCGGAGCGATGGAGATCGACGCGAAGCAATCTGTCGCCGTCTGCCAATACTGCGGAACGCGGCAGACGCTGCCGCGGCTGGACAGTGCGCGCATTGCTGGGCTTTACGAGCGCGCGGAGCTGCTGCGCCGGGGAAATGACTTTGACAAGGCGGCTGCCGTCTACGAGCAGATCGTCTCGCTCGCGCCAAACGACGCGGAAGCCTACTGGTCACTTGTCCTCTGCCGCTACGGAATCGAATATGTTGAAGATCCGGCAAGTCATAAGCGTGTGCCGACGATCAACCGCGTGCAATTCGGCTCGATCCTGGAGGACACGGACTACCTTTCTGCGCTTCAAAATGCTGATGATGAGCAGAAATCTGTTTACATTGCAGAAGCCAAGGCAATTGAAGCGATTCAGAAGGGCTATCTGGCGATCTCCGAGCGGGAAAAGCCGTTTGACGTGTTTATTTGCTACAAGGAAACCGACGATAACGGCAGACGGACGATGGACTCTGTACTGGCGAATGACCTCTATCATCAGCTGACGCAGGAGGGATTCAAGGTCTTCTTTTCCTGCATCACGCTGGAAGACAAGCTCGGCACGGAGTATGAACCGTACATCTTCGCCGCGCTGAACAGCGCAAAGGTCATGGTCGTGCTTGGCACCAGACCGGAGTATTTCTCCGCTGTCTGGGTGCGCAACGAGTGGTCGCGCTTTCTGGCACTCATCAAAAACGGAGAACAGAAGGTGCTGATTCCGGCGTACCGAGATATGAGTCCGTATGATCTGCCTGAAGAGTTTTCACATTTGCAGGCGCTCGATATGTCGCGGCTCGGCTTCATGCAGGATTTGATTCGGGGCATTAAGAAGATTCTCGGAACGGAAAACGTTGTGGGGGCAGCAAGCGTCGCAACGTCTCCCTTGCTGCGCCGCGCGTTCCTGTTTTTGGAAAATCGCGAGTGGAAAAACGCGGAGAGCTATTGCGATCGCATTCTTGACCAGGAACCCGAAAATGCGCAGGCGTATGTCTGCAAGCTCATGGCTGAGCTACAGGTCAGCGAACGTGAAGCGATCAAAAAGCACGCCGCTGCGCTGCCGAAGAACAATACATACCGTCTGGCGCTGCGCTATGCTGACGCTGCCTTGAAAGAAGAATTGGAGAGCTACGCCAAGCCCACAGAAGAATCTGTCCAGCAGGAAAAGAAAAGAAACAAGAAGCTGCTTCCGGTCGCAGCGGCAGCGATTGTTGTACTTGCGATTGTGGCGGCGCTGATTGCCGGAAATGCAAAAAAGAACCGCGCCTACGAATCGGCGCAGGCACTGCTTTCGGCTGGAGAATATGCGCAGGCAGCCGAGGCGTTTTCCGCTCTGGACGGATACAAGGATGCGGAAGACTGCCGTGCCGAGGCAGAGACTGCGCTGACAGAGCAGCAAAACGTGGAGGACTATACAGTTGCGCAGAAACTGCTGAAGAATGGAAAATTTGACGAGGCTATCGCCGCTTTTGCGGCGCTCGGCGATTACTCGGATTCTACAGCGCAAGTAACTGCCGCAAAGCAGCAAAAGCAGGAAGCAGAACAGGAGGCCGAAAACCGGGCTGCCTATGAAGTCGCCGAAAGGTTGCTGACCGTTGGAAATTACGACGCTGCTATCGAAGCGTTCACAGCTCTTGGCGATTATGCCGATGCATCCGACCGCACTGCGGAAGCAGAGATGGCAAAGCAGGCTGCTGAGGAAGAAGCTGCAAATAAGGAAGCCTACGCCGCAGCAGAGAAGCTCTTTGAAGAAAAGAAATATGTCGACGCAAAGGCGGCCTTTGAAGCGCTCGGCGAGTATTCAGATGCGCAAACAAAGGTAGCGGAATGTCAGAAACAATTGGCAGCGCAACAGGCTGCATCCGCAGCTACTCTGACATTGGGTTCCACCGCTGACACGACCATGACGGCCAAAGAAAACCTCGACGAAGGCTACGGAATCGAGGAATACGATGAAAACGGTGTGATTCAGAAATATACCAGGTATTTCAAAGATGGTCGCATCTTCGGAGTCACATATTATACGAATGGGGAATTTGATCATTGGGAATGCGGAGATTGGGTTAATGGTTAACTACTTATAAATAGCTAATTTTCAAATCATCTAGTAGGTTTAAAGTTTGCAAATCCATATCAGGGAGTAATTTGAAATGCCTGTTTTGAGATGCAAGATGTGCGGCGGGACGATGGAGATCGATGCGAAGCAGTCCGTCGCAGTTTGCCAATACTGCGGAACGCGGCAGACGCTGCCGCGGTTGGACAGCGAGCGGATTGCCGGGCTTTATGAGCGCGCGGAGCTGCTGCGCCGGGGAAATGATTTCGACAAGGCAGCGGCCGTCTATGAGCAGATCGTCTCGCTTGCGCCAAACGACGCGGAAGCGTACTGGTCGCTCGTCCTGTGCCGCTACGGAATCGAATATGTCGAAGACCCGGCAAACCATAAGCGTGTGCCGACGATCAACCGCATCCAGTTCGCTCCCATTTTGGATGATGCGGACTATCTGTCCGCGCTCTGGAATGCCGATGATGAGCAAAGAGCTGTTTACATCGCAGAGGCTAAAGCGATTGAGACGATCCAAAAAAGCTATCTGGCGCTCTCCGAGCGGAAAAAACCGTTTGATGTGTTTATCTGCTACAAGGAAACCGATGACAACGGCAAACGCACCATGGACTCTGTGCTGGCAAACGACCTCTATCACCAGCTGACGCAAGAGGGCTTCAAGGTCTTCTTTTCGCGCATCACGCTGGAAGACAAGCTTGGGACAGAATATGAGCCGTACATCTTCGCCGCCCTCAACAGCGCCAAAGTTATGGTCGTACTTGGCACCAAGCCGGAATATTTCTCTGCCGTCTGGGTGCGCAACGAATGGTCGCGCTTTCTGGCACTCATCAAGAACGGAGAACAGAAGGTTCTGATTCCGGCGTATCGGGACATGAACCCGTATGATCTGCCGGAGGAATTTTCGCACTTGCAGGCGCTCGACATGTCGCGGCTTGGGTTCATGCAGGACTTGATCCGTGGGATCAAGAAAATCCTCGGCGCGGAAGCCGTTGCGGGTGCAGCAAATACCACATCGCCCCTGCTGCGCCGGGCGTTCTTGTTTTTGGAAAATCGCGAGTGGAAGAACGCGGAGAGCTACTGCGAACGCATTCTCGACCAGGAGCCGGAAAACGCGCAGGCGTATGTCTGCAAGCTCATGGCAGAGCTGCAGGTCAGCGACCGGGCTGACCTGCAAAAGCACGCCGCCGCGCTGCCGAAAAACAATACTTACCGCCTGGCCCTGCGCTACGCCGACGCACCGCTCAAAGCGGAGCTTGAGGGTTATGCGCAACAGGAAGATAAGCCACAGCAAAAACGGGGCGCAGCGCAGGCAGCCTCCGCTATCCGTACTTGGATAAACCGGATCCGGCGCAATCCGCTCCCGATTTTCCTGATTGCCGCAGTGCTCTGTATTGCTCTGATCGTTTATTTAACGGCGTATGTTGCCCCCTCAAAGAAGCTGAACAGAGCGATGGCGCTCATCGATGCCGGGGAGTATGATACGGCATACCCGATGCTGGAGTCGCTTGGGAGGGACGAACTCATCGCGGACAGCCGCTATCAGCGTGCGGTAGCACTCGCCGAAGCGGGAGATTTCTCGGAGGCGATGAAAATACAAAGTGAACTGGAAGGCAATCCGGACATCACACAGGCGCAGATGGATCATCTGTCAGCACTTTTAAAGAACGGCCGCGAACCGGCCGCAGCGGACACACCGGAAGCACGCATTCCCGGCTGGAAAGCCGCCTATCGAAGAATCCTCGCGAATACTGCCGAGGAATATTCGGATCACAGGGACATCTGCACGTATGCTTTGTATGATATTGAGGAGGACGGGACACCGGAGCTGTTCTTAAAGGCCGGGGCCAGCGAAGAGGATTGCCGCTTCATGCTATATACTGCTGTGGAGGACGAACCGATTTCGCTGGCGACATTCCCAGCAGCGCACCTGTCCGTCTGCGGTATCTCGGAAAAAGGTTTTTTCCTGCTGCACGGCGAATCCATGGGAGACGAATGGATCCAACGATGCACCGTGTTCAACGGCGAGCTGTCCGCGGAGACGGTGTTCGGTGCATATGGAAAAGATCGGCACGCACTGACCCATCTGGACGTCTATGAAATTGACGATGACACCGGCCTGAACTGGACTGCGAATCAAGCTGAGGATAACCAGGCTGTCCTTGACAAGTATGTGGATGACTATCTGATCCCTTGCAGCAGCACGGACTATCTGACCGACAAAAACCTTCAATGGCTGAGCTGGGAAGAATGTACGCTTGCAAGAAACGAGATCTACGCCCGCCATGGGCGGATCTTCAAGACAGCCGAGATCGCAGCATATTTTAAGAGCAAAGACTGGTACGCAGGGACAATCCCGAGCAACGTATTCGATGCAAATGAGGCTGGATATCTGAGCGACGTTGAGTATGCAAATACCAGATTCATTCTGGATTATGAAAAAGCAAAATTCGGCGGTTCCTATTACTAACGGGAGAGAACAAAATGAAAAAGATTAAAAAGCTGCTCCTGCTTGCAATCGCTGGCGCTATCTTTTTTACGCTTGCAGGCTGCAGCAGCAAACAATCTGAAGAAGACCTGATTGACAAAGTCCTTTGGCAGACGGAACAGCTGGAAACACAGAAAGCGGACGTACCGCCGCAGTCTCCGCAGGAAGAAACAGTGCCAGAAGAGGCGCCTCCCGTGAATGAGCCTGTGCATATAGAACCGATACTCTCTTCGGCTGAGCAGCAGGAGGATCCGCCGGAAGAGCCAGCACCTCAACCACACGAAGCATGGCTTATCGTGATCGATCCGGGGCACCAGAGCCACGGGAACTACGACACCGAGCCGCTTGGTCCCGGTTCCGCCGAGACAAAGGCGAAGGTCGCAAGCGGAACCGCTGGTACAGCATCCGGCCTTGCGGAATATGAGCTGAATCTGCAGGTTTCCCTTCTCTTGCGTGATGAGCTTGAGGCGCGCGGATATCACGTACAAATGACGCGCGAAAGCAACGACGTTGATATTTCCAATGCAGAACGGGCACAGCTTGCCAACGAAGCCGGTGCGGACGCCTATCTACGTATCCATGCCAACGCAGCAGACAGCTCCGCTGCCAATGGCATGATGGCGATTTGCATGACAAAAAGCAATCCATTCAATGCAGATCTCTACCCAGACAGCTATGCGCTGTCGGAAGCTGTTTTGAATGCGGCTGTCGAGGCAACTGGCGCAAAAAAAGAATATATCTGGGAAACAGACACTATGACGGGGATCAACTGGTCCGAGGTACCGGTCACCATTCTGGAAATGGGCTACATGACAAACCCGGAAGAAGACCTGCTTCTGGCATCGGAAGCCTATCAGGAAAAAATCGTGCAGGGAATCGCGAACGGCTTAGATGCCTATTTCTCTGAACGAAAGGCGCCAGCCGGACCGCTTGCAAAGCTTGAAAAAAGCATTCAAACAGAACTGAGCCGCCTGACAAGCAAGTGGGATGTTTGGGTCGAGGATCTGACAGATGGAACAAGCATCCATTGTACGCAGAACATCGAGGAAAACCAGCCGATGGTTTCGGCCAGTCTGATAAAACTCTTTATCATGGGTGCTGTCTATGATAAGATCGAGACTGGCGCGGTAAAAGAATCCGATGTCAGTGAAAAACTGGAGCAGATGATCACGGTCAGCGACAATGCGGCAGCAAACAGCCTGACGATGCTGCTTGGAAGCGGTGATGAAGAAGCCGGACGAAAGACAGTCGAAACATGGGCTGCGTCGATCGGATGTGAAAATGTCGCTTATCATCGCCTGATGCTTGCGGAGAATGACCTGCAAAACCATGTGACTGCACGGGATTGTGCAGAAATCTTGCGCCAGATCTACAAAAAAACCTGCATTTCAGAAGCCGTATCAGAGAAAATGCTGCAGCTGCTGGAAAATCAACAGGTCAACGACCGGCTGCCCCTGCTCCTGCCGGAGGATGTCACAGTCGCGCACAAAACGGGGAATCTGTCCGGGATTTGCATTGCAGATGTCGGGATCGTTGAACTCAAAGACAGCCCCTATCTCATTTGCGTTATCTGCAACGATCCCTATACAGATGCTGGAGCGACGAGCGAGATCGCAGAATTGTCGCAAAGCGTGTATCGCGCATTTGCAGGGTGATGGCGGCTGCGTCCCCTATCGTATAGTGCACCCCCTGCTGCAGGTTTCTGCAGCAGGGGGTGTTGTATATGAGCTTCTTTGGCGTTGCCGATCATTTTATAGTAAGCAGCCGGGGCGTGTCATTTTCGCAGGCCTGGTTTTATGCACAGACCGGAAAATCGATTGCTGAACAGCGGTTCTTCTGGCATGGGCGGCGTTCGTATGAAGCGGCTCGTTACTGGGACAAATTTGCCGGTTTCGCCCGATCGCTGCAGCGACTCTATTACGTCCAGTGTATGATAGGTGAAATCGACAGCCAGTCTCGGCGCACGGCCGCGGATGAGTGCGTCCGCCATATCGCTGACACCGACGCCGCGGCAGTTCTTTTCATAGGGAAACTCAATCGGGAGCTGTCGCCAGGTACTGTCATTGCGTCCCCGAAAGAGAATCTCGCCCGAAAAATCGCATGGTGGTGCGGTAATCAGCGTCCCCTCCGTCCCATAGATTTCAATTCTGGTATCAAGCCGGGAGCACGGTACGTCGAATGAATGCAGCGATGTGCAGATCGCACCGCTGTTCAGATGCATCGTGCAGGCGTAATACGTGGGCATTTCCACGTCGATCTTCTCGCCGCAATGCGGCTGACTGCCGATGGTGCGCTGCGCATAGGTCTTCTTTGCCATACAGGCAACTTCTCCTGCCGGGCCAAGCAGGTACAGGATCCCGCCGATATAATACGGCCCCACGTCATACAGGGGCCCTGCGCCCTTCTGATATAGGAAGAATGGATTCGGGTGCCAGGACTCCGGACCGCCGTTGAACGTCTGACCGACGGAGGCGACCGGCGTACCGATCAGTCCGTTGTCGATCAGCTTCCGGCATGTCTGGATCCCGCCGCCAAGCAGCGTATCCGGCGCGCAGGTGAGCATCAGGTTTTTCTCCCGTGCCAGCGTGAGAAGATGCGCAGCCTCAGCGGTAGTCGCCGCGAGCGGCTTTTCCACATATGTGTGCTTTCCTGCCAGAAGAGCCTGCTCGGCAAGCCGAAAATGACTGACGGGATCGGTCAGGATCACAACAATGTCAAGTTCCATGGCCAGCAGTTCTTCTGTGCTGACGGCGTAGGGAATGTCGAACTCTGCCGCCCGGCGCCTTGCGCTTTCCCCGCCGCGGCTGCTGACAGCCACGACCTGTGTGTTCCGAAATACTTGTGTGAGCGAATGCAGATAGACACGACTGATGTCTCCACAGCCGATCACACCGACTTTGCATCGATCCATTGATTTATCCCCCCGGCTTCAGCGTCTGGATACAAATTCAACAACGCCGTCACAGGCTGGTACCGTCACGGTGCAAAGACCGTCGATATCATAAATAAGCGTGCGCGGCTCGTCTGTGCGGTTGACGCAGACAAGCGCGTATTCTGTATCGCTTTCCAGCAGACGCACAAGCATGCCGCTGCTCGAGAGCATCCGAATCGCTCCATAGCCGTTTGCGTTGGCGTAGGAAGCGATCAGATCGGCGGTCGCGTCATCGCGGGTATTCCAGTAGGCGCCGCCCGCAAAACCGCCGAACCAAACAATGCGTCCTGCCCCGAAGCTGCGCGTGAGAATCGCAGGGCTGCCATCAGAGAAGACGGCCTTGACTGTCACGTCTGCTGCACAGGAGGCGAAACCCTGCCGGTAGTAGCAGAACTCGCCCGTCCTTCTGCCATCCAGGGTATAGACGGTTTCCGGCACACGCAGAAGATCAAAGTTGACGGACTGCATGCCAAGCAGTTCGCGCAGGAAGCTTCCGTCGGCCTCCAGTTCCCCATTTTCGCGATAGCTTCCGGCACCGGCCTCAAGCACAAGCGTGCCACCGGCTTTTACGTACGCAGTAAGCGCGCGGCGCTCGTCTTCACACAGTGAGAGTGTCATGGGGAGATACAGCGTTCGCACGCCTTCGGCGTAAAGAGTATCCGCATAATCCGCATGCGCAAACCGGCAGGGAATCCCGCGGTCGGTAAGCGCCTGGTGATAGCCCTTGAAGCTGTTATTGTATTTCTTTTCCTCCTGTACGGCGTTTGCCAGAAGGTCGCTGTTGCGGGACAGGAAAATCGCGTTGGATGAAAGGCAGCGTTCGAACTGCTCGAGCTTCAGTGCCGAAAACTGCCTTGCACAGTTCCCGGCCTCGCGCGAACGCGGCGTATTGGTGCCATCGATATTGACAAGGCCAAAGCCAGGCGACTCCATGCCGGCGGGCTCTGGCTTATACTGCCAGTAGACCACGCCCTTACCGCCCGCGGCGATCACGCTCCAGTTCCACTGGCGTACATCCGGCTCCTTCGGCACAACCCCCGCAAGCAGCCCCTCTTTGCCGCCGCCGCCCTGCAGCTCAACCTGATAGAAGGGTTTCCCCCGTGACGCTTCCGCCACAACCTCCGCGTTCATGAAATGCTGACCAATGTGCTCTGTTCCCATCAGCCACAGCGGGAATGCGGAAAGGCCAAACTGATCGACTTCCCGGGCAAGCAGGAATTCATCCGTCAGATCCTTGGCAAGGCCGCCGTCGTTGACCTGCCCCATATAGCCGGAGTAGGCGACATGCGTCTGCACGGTTTTACCGGGTGCGCCGCGCCTGACAGCCGCCGCGCGGTCATGCAGAAGTGCCCGCAAATTGTCCATGCCAAAGTGCCGCCAGTCGATCATATCCGCAGCGGTGCCGTATCTGCGCGGTGCCTCGACCTGCTCCCAGCTGCTGTAGCAGCGGAACCATGCCGCGTTCAGCTTTTCAAGCGTGCCGTAGCGCGATTGCAGCCAGCCGCGGAATTTGGCCTGCGTATGCTCACAGTAGCAGAGCAGGCTATCCGGATAGTCGTACATGGGCTCCAGGTGCGGCTCATTCCACACATCAAAGCATGTAACCGCGGGATCGGCAGCGAAATGCTTCGCCGTCTCATAGCAGAAGCGGTAGATCAGCGCGGCATAATCCGGGCTGTCCGGGCAGAGGCCGGGCCAGCCCGCAGTCGGAATATTACCAGGGCCGCTGTATTTCAGCTGCTCGCCCGTGGACATTTCATAAAATGCACCGAGCTTACCGTCGGAGGTCCAATAGGGTGCGCCCTCCGGGATGAGATTGATCACAACGCTGAGCCCTTTTTTCGCGCAGAGCGCCGTGAGCGCATCAAGATCGTCAAACTGAAACACGCCGGGCTCGCGCTCGATCCAGTTCCAGACTGCCCAGAGCTTTACGGTATTGAACCCGAGCGAGACCATGTTGTCAAGATCGTTTTCCCAGCAGCCGCGATAGGGAAAGGGCGGGCGATAATATTGAGAGCCGTAGATCATAGTTTTCTCCTCTGTTTTTTATCCTTTGACCGATCCGGCAGTCATGCCGGTAACGAGATATTTCTGCATGGCGAAGCCAATGAGAATCACGGGCAGCATACCGACTGTCGCAGCAGCGCTGCATTTGCCCCAGTCGACTGTCAACGCACCGGTAAAGCGGCTGATTCCGACCTGGATCGTATAGGCCTTCATAGTCGTCAGCTGCAGCGCGTAAAGCAGTTCGTTCCAGGAGCATTGGAACGTCAGAATGATGGAAGAACCCAGCGCGGGCTTGAGCACAGGCATCATGATCTTCCAGAACGCCTGCATTCTGGTTGCGCCATCAATCGTGGCAGCCTCGAGCAGCTCCATCGGAATATCACGCATGAAGCCGAGGATCAGCCATACGATAAACGGCAGGTTCAGCGAGCAGTGAGCCAGAATGACACCAATATACGTGCGGTGCAGCCCGAGCTTGACCAGAATGCTGTAGAACGGGATCAGAATCGTAATGGACGGGACAAGCTTACCGATCAAAAGAAAGCTGGAGGCCTGTTTTCCGGCTCTGGATTTCATGATCAGAAGCCCATATGCACCCATTGCGCCAAACAGCACGCAGATCAGCGTTGTAACAGACGTGATGATGATTGAGTTTTTGAAATACAGTAGGAAATCGCCGTTGCTGAAGGCCTTCTGGAAATGAGAAAGCGTTGGCTGAAAGAAAAGTTTCGGAGGGATCGCCGTAATGTCGAGCGTCGGCTTGATTGCGTTGGTGATGACAATATAGACGGGGATCAGCGACCACAGGAAGAACAGCGCGAGGATCACAGCGCGCGCAATTTTTGCCGCTTTGGATTCTTTGATGCCCAGCATGCTCAGCCCTCCTCGTCACGCTTGATGTTATATTTGATAAACGGGATCCCGAACAGGAGCATCGTAAGCACCATGGTAAACAGTGAGATGGCCATCGCATAGCCCATATCATTGGTCTTGAAGGCGGTGCGATAGGCGTAGATGCTCAGGGACATGGTAGAGTTGGACGGACCTCCGCTTGTAAGCGAATAGATCAGGTCGAAGACCTTGATCGTATCGACGCCGCTGACGACGAGAATCACCATATAAATCCCCGTAAGAAGCGGAAGGGTTATTTTGAAAAACAGCTTAAGCCCGGAAGCCCCATCCAGATAGGCCGCTTCATAGACGTCTGCCGGGATCGAGGTCAGACCTGCACTGACGACGAGAATGACAAACGGGACGACCTGCCACCAATGCGCGACAACGACGCAAAGCATCGCCGTTTTCTCGCTGGACAGCCCGGGAACCTGTGAAATACCGAGGTGAACGAGACTTAAAACATAGTAGAACGGCCCCGAAGCGGGGTCAAAAATAAATTTCCAGATCAGGCCGACAATCAACGGCGAGATGAGCAGCGGAATCAGATAGACCGCGCGCAGCACATCGCTTCTGCGCCGGGAGACCTTCGTCAGCAGCACCGCAATCAGTGTGCCGAAGAAAAGATCGCCGGAGGTAGCGAGCAGCGCAAATTCCAGCGTATTCCACGTGACCTTTCCAAGTGTTTCGTCCTTGAACAGGCGCAGATAATTTGCCAGACCAACAAAGGTCTCGCCATCCAGCCGGCCGCCTACCTTATAGGCATACAGGCTGATATACAGCCCATAGAAAAACGGGACGATCATGACGACCAGTACGATAAAAAGCGTTGGAGAAAGCAGCAGCGTAGGGAGAAAATCGCCCTTTTCGAGCGAGATACGCGTTGAAGAACGTTTATTTTTCATAGCCATCCTTATCCAAAGAGCCTGTAGGGTTCGGGTGGACAGCCCGGCTGAACCGGACTGCCCACCAGTTCTCACATGAGATATCTCAGCTTAATTTGACGGTATCCGCCAGATCGTTCTGGAGCTTGTTGAACACCTCGACCGGATCGGCACCGGAGGCCGCGATCTCAGAGAGTGCGGCCTGCAGCGGGTCGGACAGTGCGCTTGCGCTGGCAGCCAGAGGCTGCGTCTTGCCGTTCGCCATCTGCTCGGACAGCGCGGGGAGGAAGGGTTCCGCCGCGAGAACATCAGCGTCGGACGACAGCGCGGCAACTGCGGAAGTATGGCCGATCTGAACAGCCATCTGCTTTTCCACATCCGCACTCGTGAGATATTTTACCGCTTCCCATGCAGCATCCGGGTTGGCGCTGTTGGCAGCGATCGCCCAGGACCAGGTGTTCAGGCAGCCGGAGACGGATTTCTTGCCGGGCATTGCGCCATAAGCGACGCAGTCGGCGATCACAGAGCCTTCAGGATCGGAGTCAAGGCCGGAAAGGCCGGACATCGTGATTCCGAACGGGCATTTGCCGGTGCGGATGGCCTCGGAGACCTGATCGTTGTGCCAGGTGACTGCACCGTCCATGGCGTACTGCGCGAGCTCGGCGTACTGCTGTGCTGCCTCAAGGCAGACATCACTGGTAAGAGCAAGGCTGCCGTCAGCATCAAAGTAATCGCCGCCGTTGGAATAGAGGATCATCGCATAAAGGTCCATGGCTGCCTGGCCCTGCATGAGCGGCAAGCCGATGCCGGTGCCAGCTTCCTTAAAATACTTCGCCAGCGCGACGAGCTCGTCCCACGTGGCGGGGATGTTCTGGCCTTCCCGTTCGAGCCATTCGGTGTTGTAGGTCATCATCATGCCCTGCATCATGTCAGGCATGGCATACATGGTGCCATCGACCTTGCCAATCTCCACAATACCGGAAAGATAATCGTCCATGTTCAGATCGTCGCGTGCAATGTAGGAGTCGAGCGGGAGCAGCCAGCCATTTGCGACATACTCAGGGATCCAGACCTCGGGAACCCAGATCAGGTCATATTCGCCGGATGCGCTCATGCTGAGGATCTGTTTCTCCTTGAGGTTGTTGTAGTCAACGTCGTCAATAACGATTGTGCCGTTTGTGTAGCTTTCCACAATGGCCTTCTGGGTATCGGCGTTCGGACCTGCCCAACGGGAAGCAACGACGGTCACGCCGGAGAAATCGGAGCCGGAAGATGCAGCCTCAGCAGGAGCTGCTGCAGACGCATCGGTGCTGTCGGATGCATCGGCGGCAGGAGCCGCGGGCTGTGCGCATGCACAAAGTGCAGCAAGCAGACTGAGTGCAAGAAGGAGAACGAGTGCCTTTTTCATATTGGTGGTTCCTTTCTTTTTTTATTCGAACACGGGTCTTCGTGTGTTCTATGAATCAATAGGTGGTGCGGTTATAGATCTCGACCTGAACATCCTTGTGCAGATCCACGAATCTGGCGCTGAAGCCGCCTACACGCACGATCAGATCCCGGTAATCCTCCGGGCGCTCCAGCGCGTTTTTCAGATCCTCTCTACCGACGACAGAGATCATGGCCTGCGCGCCGCCGCGATCAAAGTAATTCTGAATCAGCTCCAGAACCTTTTCTCTGGACGCCTGGAACAGTTCCTTGCTGAACCGGAAATTCTGCACAGTGCCGGCATTGTTGTCCTGCGGCATTTTCAGCAGAGAATTGATCATTGCAGTCACGCCGTTTTTATCTGCGCCAGGCTCAGGATTGTTGGCGTTGGCAAACGGTGTGCCTGCCTTGCGGCCGTTTGGCGTTGCGCCGACCCAGCGGGCAAGTGTCGTATTCTGGTCGTTGTTGATGATGACAGAAAGATTGGTATCGAGACCAGCCAGAGGTGCCTGCGCTGCAATATCCTGGTTGATATCGCTCTGCAGCTTGACGACCATGCGGTCGACGTCGTCGATGTCGTTGCCGTACTTCGGCAAATCAAGCATCATGCGGCGCTCTTTTTCGAAGCCGAAGAAATTGTTGTCCAGAATGCGGACAAGCTCGCTGCCGGTCAGCACCTTTTCATCATAGATCAGCTTTTTGATTGCAAAGAGGCTGTCGCCGGCATCGACCAGGCCGTAGAGCTCCAGCGTGCCGTTGAGACTCTGGCAGCCGCCGGCAAACATCGGCTTTCCGCTCTCTAGGCAGCCGTCATAGAGCATGGAGAAGTACAGGAACGGATGAATCGAGCCGGTCTTATCGTACTCATAGCGCTCAAATTTCGCTTCAGCGGCGATATAGAAGTGCAGCTGCGTCAGATAGTTATCATAGAATTCTTCAAAGCTGCGGCATTCGGCAAGCGCCTTGGTTTTCGGACCGACCCACTTCCGGCTGACCGGTTCATAGCCGCCGCGGATTGCGATCTCGAGGATCTTGGATACGTTCATCGAACCGCTGGGGGTGTGGATACTGTAATGATCAAATTCGATCTCGCCGCAGCCGAGAGGGACGTAGGATTCTGCGCGGGCTCTGTCGACGCCATAGCCCTTCATGATCGCAGGGACGAGCACATCGTCGTTATACAGCAGCGGATAGGAGCGCCCCTCCTCGATGCAGCGCATCGCCGCATCCCAGACCGCCTTCGGTGTCTGTTTGCTGAAGCGGAGCGTAAACTGTGGAAGGACTTCCTTGACCGTGCGGCAGGCTTCGATCGCGACGAGCGAGAAGCGATCCGCATTTTCCGTATTTCTGCGCCCCAGACCGCCGACAAACAGGCGGCCATCGACCTCGCAGTTGAGATGGTCGATCAGGCGGAAATAAGACTGCACCAGTGCCAGCGCCTCTTCATCCGAGAGCGCACCGCTGTCAATATCCTTGACATAGAGGTCCCCAAGATAGATATCCGCCCGGCCGTACTCGACCTGAGGTGCCATTATACCATACATCCATACCAGCTGGATAGCCTCGCGCATGGACTGGGGCGCACGCTCGGTGATGTTCTGCAGGACCTGCGCCATGACGCGGAGCTCGGCAGCACGTTGTGCATCCGGATGGCTTTCGGCCATACGCAGCGCCTGGTCGCGGTAATACAGGCAGCATTCTGCGATCAGATCGACTGCGCCCAGCATGCATTCATACAGAATCACGTCACCGCCGTGTGCCTTCTCGCGCTCGATGCAGCCGCGGATCTCCGCCTGCATACCGGGCAAACCAACCTGAACAAGCTTATCGAAGTTGGGATACGAGCCCGCCATGCGGAGGATCGGTGTTGCGGGCAGCGGATCGTTTTCCCAGACGTCGGTGTAGAAAACATCCTTCAGATCCGCGGGAACGTCGGCCATGACCTTTGCCCCGGTGCGCTCAGCATACCAGAAGGTCAGCATATCGTGGATATCCTCCCGGTATTTCTGGTTACCGGGCTGGTTGGCCAGCAGATCGGCGATCCGCGCAAGATCGGCGTAGTAGCCGAAGCCACCAGTCTGGTGCTGCGAGCCGAAGCCGACAATGCCCATCTGCACGCGGCCCGCGAACAGATCTTCGTCCTCAATCTCATGCATGATCGCAGGAAACTGCGCGCGCAGCGCGGCAAGCTCAATCTGCGCCGGATGCGTAAACTTCGCCTTCGCTTCCCGATACGCCTTCGTAAAGGCAATCTCAAAGGACAGGTCTGTGCGAGGATGCTTGACTTTCCAATTGTTCATCTGGAGCCTCCTGAAAAATTTTTGATTTTTTGCCTGGACTGTGATATATAAAAACAAGAATGAATCAGCGTCCGAAAAGGGGTGTACGCCGTGGCTGTGCAATTTCTTGCCGAGAACTATCTGCTGCAGGATCAGCTTGGGATCTGCTCATATCTTACAAACACGGTAACCGTGCCGCATTTTCATGATTACTACGAGATATTTCTTGTGGAAAAAGGCACCGGAACGCATGTGACACAGCAGGGATCATTTGAGATCGTCCCTGGCGATCTTTGCTTTGTGCGGCCGGAAGATATCCATTTTTTCAAGTCCAACAAATGCGAGATGTTCAATATTCTGATCTCAGACGAGCTGTGGAATCAGGCCGCCGCATTTATCGGGCCAAGTCCGGTGCTTCGCGATCTGACCGGCGCGGAGACGCCGATCAAAATCAATCTGCATCAGGAGGACTTCGAATTCACCCGTCATATGCTGGAGACCAATATCCTTGTACCATATAACAATAAGGACGACTATAACGCGCAGCTCAAGCTCGTACTGATCGCCATGCTCAAGCTGTTTTTCACTTATCCTCTGCAGGGAAAGGAGCAGCTCCCGCCGTGGATGGACAATCTGCTCAAGCAGATGCAGAATCCTGCGCGGTACGCTGAGGGGATCGAGGCTATGTACCGCATCTCCGGCTATACGCCGGAGCACCTGTGCCGCTCGTTCAAGCGCTATCTGAACACGACGCCGACCGCGTATCTCAACGCACTACGGATCCATGAGGCAAGCCGGTTTTTGATCTATACCGACGAAGAGATTCTTGAGATCGCGTCAAAATGCGGCTTCAACTCACTGAGCCATTTCTATCATCTGTTCAAGACCGCATACTGCATGTCGCCCATGCAATACAGAAAACTGCGTAAATTTCAGCGCAGCGCACAATAGCATCGTGATCAGCCCAAGCGGGCGTCGCAGCCGAGTGCGCGCAGCTGTGAAAGCCACTGCTGCTTCTGCTCCTGCTCCGGGATCTCCGCGCGGAAACTGTCCGCGCGGCCAAGCTGCCCCTTTTTGCTCTCGCCCATCGTGTGATAGGCCATCAGTTCTACATGGTCGATCGCGTCCAAGGAAGACGCCAGACGCGCGATGCCCTCAAAATGTGCTGTGCAGTCATTGACGCCCGGAATGATCGGGCAGCGGAGCACAATGCGCTTGTGCTGCCCGGCAAGATAGCGCAGATTGTGCAGGATCAGACTGTTGTCAACGCCGATATACGTCTTATGCAGCGCCGGATCAGTCAGCTTCCAGTCGAACAGGAAACAATCGGTTAGAGGGCTGATACGTGCAAGCACGTCCGCGTTGGCAAAGCCACTGGTTTCAATGTAAGAACGGATCCCCGCTTCTGCGGCAAGCCGCAGGAGCGCTTCCAGGAACTCTGGCTGCATCAGCGGTTCGCCGCCACTGACTGTCATGCCGCCGCGCTCGCCGAAAAAGGGCTTATCCTTACAGACGCTGTCGATAACGCTTCCGGCCGTCTGCCTGCTGCCGCATAGCTCCAGCGCATCATAGCAGCATACTGCGGTACAGAGCCCGCACCGGATGCAGCGGGAAAAATCCACAAAATGAACGCCGCCATCAAACCGGTGTACCCCATGCTCGCAGACGTCGGCACAGGCCATGCAGCCGACGCAGCGAGCAGGCTTGTACATCAGCTGCGGTGCAGCAAGCTGCGATTCCGGATTATGACACCAGCGGCAGTGCAGCGGGCAGCCTTTCAAAAAGACCGTTGTCCGGATCCCGTCGCCGTCTGTGATGCAGAATCTTTGAATATTGAAGATGACGCCCTGTATTTCTCTGCTGTTCATGGCAACGCTCCAACAAATGCATAGAATTGTGTTGCATTGACTTCATTATATCTGCTATATCGGCATTTTTCTTCTGTTCGCTTGACGAATTATTGTAATATATTGATGTGTCTTGTCACATTGCACAGCACAGCTTGCGGGTTTTTGTGTATATAAACAAAGCCCCCGCGCCGGTCCCGCCACTGCCAAAGCTGTCGCAGAGGCCGCAAGAAGGACCCGCGTAATGAGGAGTGGCACCAATGTAATTAAAATCTGCGCCATCAAAGTGTTTCCGTTTTTTCAAAAAAAGCAGCCGGTCTCAAAATGAGATCGGCTGCTTTTTTCCATATTGCTTTCCCTGGGTCCGGACATTTTATGCGCAAACACCTGCCGCGCGGTCAAATTTTCAAATACTCCATCATACTCCTCTGAAGCCGGTTGTGGATCTGCGTCAGTTCCTCCTTCGTGCAGCAGAAGAGAACCGGGATCTCCTCCAACGTATAGCCGCTGCTGAGCGTACCTGCCAGCCATTTTTCATCCTCCGGCAGTCGCTGCATATAATCCCGCAGACAGATATACGAGCGAAAATCCGCATGCTTCGCACGAAAAACGCTCAGCAGCGGGGCCTTGCTCTCTGTGGTAAGCGGCTGATCTACTGATGGCGTGTAGTATCTCGAGGTCTCCTGCACCTGAAAGGCACGCAACTCTGTCTGGATCTCCAGATAAGCGCGTGCCCAGCCTCCGACGCCTGCCCATAGGAACTGCGCCGGATATTTCTGATATGTATGCAGGAACGTACACCAGCCGATGGAACGTGCATCATCCCCAAGTCTTTCCGGCAGGAAGAGATCCCGGCCGATGGTCTGGATCATCTGATCGATCAGGCTTATTTCTCTGCAGGAAAACCGCCGCTTCATTGCTTTCTCCTTCCGCCTGCTTTTTTCACACTTTGACGGATCACGGCAATTTCCGGTTCCGGCAGATCCTTGCAGCAGCCGACCCAGGCATTCTCCGGCTCATACCACTCCATTTCATAGACGGCAGGCAGCTGTATTTCTCTGTCTTGCAATAGCTGCAGCAGGCTTTCGTGCCGCATACTGCTTCCATCCATATGGAAGTGAATATTCGGTGTCCGTTCCGGATAGAGCGCGATGCAGCGTCCGTCCGGGCTGATCCTGGCGCAGTAATCGCGCTGCTGCTCCGCTGCGCGCTTTCTCAGCTCTCCGTAGAGCGAGACCCGGCCGTCTTCGAAAATCTTGACGCGCGGCCGGTTTCGGACCGTGCAGGTCGTCGGAAAATCCAGAAACGTACAAAAATCGATGACGCGCAAGTGTTCAAAAAAGTCCATATCTGCCTCCTTTATCGTTTGTCAAATCAACTGCATCTCCATCATAGAGGGACCGGACGCAAAATACAATTGACAAGTTATATCAATTTTTCTCCTGAAATCCATGCTGTTTCCCAATATATTGTCGTCTGGAAGTTCGGTATAATAAAAAAATGCAGGCTATTCGGACATCAAAAACGGACACCCTGCCTTTCGTAAAATGAACAAAAAGGCAGGGTGTCCGACTGTTTTCAAGC
>ULNP01002627.1_pt1 | contig 21398 bp, 20 predicted proteins | sample 1951941 | NCBI WGS metagenome assembly ULNP01 (sample SAMEA4835579, study PRJEB28245) | human gut metagenome | biome: gut microbiome; material: fecal sample | place: Denmark | collected 2008
AACGGGTATTAGCCGTTACACGATTTCCAATCGTGCGCCTTAGACCAGCTCAGCCATCTTTCCACGACTTTAATATTTTATCATATCCCCGAAGAATTGTCAAGAACTTTTTTCAAATGTTTTCTTATTCCTTCACGCATTTGTACTAATTTCGAAAAATTGTGCCTGAACCTCTTGACAAACACAATATGTTGTGGTACAATTGAGAAAACAACGAAATGTACTTACTGCTTTTATATACAGTAAATTGAAAGGAAGATTGTTATGGTAAAAGTAAATGTAAAAAACGGCACACTCGATCAGAAAGAGATCGACGCTTACGTTCAGTATGCGATAGAGGCTAACCCCGGAAAGCTGGTCACCGAGCTTGACATAGACATTGACGGAGATTTTGCAAATCTCACATATCATTTCGGAGAGATACCGTTTGACCGTATACGCCGTATCACAGGTTACCTTGTCGGCACGCTCGACAGATTCAATAATGCGAAAAAGGCTGAGGTCGAAGACAGAGTAAAGCACAGCATAGCGCCGGATGTCGAAGACGATATTTATGTTACGGCTTGATTTGTCGTTGACAGTAAATTGACAGAATAAAAAACGTTATTCCGTCCATACTTTTATTGGAAAATGAAAGTATGGGCGGTGTTTTTTTTGTATTACAATAAGGTTGAAATAAGCGGTGTCAACACAGCGAAGCTGAAGGTCCTCAAGGAGTCTGAAAAAACCGAATTACTAAGGCAAATGCGCAGCGGCGACCCGACAGCCAGAGAGAAGCTGATAAACGGCAATCTGCGTCTTGTTCTCAGTGTGATACAGCGTTTTTCGGGCAGAGGAGAAAACCCCGACGATCTTTTTCAGGTCGGATGTATCGGTCTGATGAAAGCTATCGACAATTTTTCTACGGATTTTAATGTGAGATTCAGCACTTATGCCGTGCCTATGATAATGGGCGAATTGCGGCGCTACCTGAGGGACTCAGGCTCGATCCGTGTCAGCCGTTCAATGCGTGATCTGGCTTATAAAGCTATGCAGGCAAGAGAAAAACTTACCAATGATAATTCTAAAGAACCTACAATTGAGCAGATAGCCAAAGAAATAGATGCAAAACGTGAGGATGTGGTAATAGCGCTTGAGGCTGTCAGCGACCCTATTTCGCTGTACGAACCGGTGTTTTCTGAGTCGGGTGATACCATATATATGATGGATCAGATTGGCGATAATAACGATGACAGAAACTGGCTCGATGAAATAGCATTGAAAGAGGCGATAATCGGACTTGATGACAGAGAGAAGAATATTCTCAAACTGCGTTTTTTCAGAGGGAAAACTCAGGTAGAAGTCGCACAGGAAATAGGGATTAGTCAGGCACAGGTATCACGGCTTGAAAAAGGCGCTCTCGGTAAGATAAAAAAGGCGTTATAACATTGCAATCACATATTTCTGCTTGACTTATACAGTATATTGTGGTATACTTACTGCAAATATTAAATTAAGGATAATAGTAGAAATATGAAACGCTTTCTTTTACTCATACCGGTGATGATTCAGCCATATATTTTACTGTTTGCTCTCTACTCCATATTTATAAATCAATATATTGTAGAGCGTTTTTTCGGCGGTAATGGGCTTTGGCTGTTATTTGTGATATTTGTGACAATTGTCATTTCGTTTATATGCACGCTTGTGTATATGCCGTTTTGCCTTGCAAAGGGGTGGGGAGCAAGACAGACAGCCTTTTTCAATATGCTTATAAAGCTTGTTCAGATACCGGCATATCTTGCTATATTTGTGCTTGGTGTATTATTTTTCCTTACAATTTTCACTTATGCTTTTTCTGTTTTTTTCGTGCTGTTCGATTGTATAACGATATTCCTTACAGGACTTGTCGGATTAACGGCAAATCTCAGGCTTTATAAGGAACGTAAGTGTTCCGGAAGCTTTGCGGCTTTGAATTCTGTATGTCAGTTTGTTTTTTGTATAGATGTTATAAGCGCTGTTATTGTTTATATATGTTCAAGAAAAGAGCCTGTGCAGTGAAATTATATTGAATAAAATGCTATAATTCAGTGTGTTGACTTGTTGTGGTTGGCACACTTTTTTATGTTGCCAAAAAATGCTGATTATAACTATTGAAATTCACAGAATAAAGCGATATTGTCATACAGCAAATGAGTTTTATATAAAGAAGGTTATTTCTTGGCAACAAAAGCGCACTTTTTTGAAAAAACATACTTTTTCTATAAACTGAAGATGGAGCAGATAGGCGACAACAACGATGACAGAAACCGGCTCGATGAAATAGCTTTGAAAGAGGGAATAATCGGACTTGACGACAGAGAGAAGAATATTCTCAAGCTGCGTTTTTTCAGAGGAAAACTCAGATAGAAGTCGCACAGGAAATAGAAATAAGTCAGCCACAGGTGTCACGGCTTGAAAAAAGCGTTCCGGGAAAAATTAAAAAAGCACTGTAGCAAAAACGTGTCAATCTGCGAAGGTTGACACGTTTTTTTCTTTGCCTTATTACAATTTGTCTTTTTGGTTGACAAAAAAATTGCACTGTACTATAATTAAATAATAGGTTGGATTGGTGATAAAACATTTAAGGCAGGGGAAAAGATGAGTAATATCCGTATTTTTGTATCGCACAGGATAGATATTGACAGTGAAACAGTAGACACTCCCGTTTATTTTCCGGTCAGATGCGGTGCGGTTTATGATGAAGAAGGCAACAGTGAGATTCAGGGCGATGACACGGGCGACAATATTTCAAAGCTCCGTATGTCGTTTTGTGAATTTACGGTTCAGTATTGGGCGTGGAAGAATGTTGATGCCGATTATTACGGACTGTGTCATTACCGGCGGTATCTTTCTTTTTCGGATAAACGCTATAAAAATACAGTGTTCAATATGGTGCGTGAGTTAAAATTGACACCTCACGAAAAGAAAAAATATCATCTTGATGATACGAAAAAAATCGAAAAAACTGTAAAACAATATGATATGATAATTCCCGTGGTTGCAAAAGCGTCCGAAATGAGTTATAACAGGGCAGAGGTCAAAACGCTTCGTGAAATGTGGGAAAGCTATAACGGCGTGTATTTTGAGCCGGGGATAATAGACAAGATGTTCTCCCTTATAAAAGAGTATTCGCCCGAATATTACAATTCTGCCTGCGAATACTTTTCCGGAAAATATCACAGGGCGTTCAATTGCTATATAATGAAAAAAGAGCTGTTTGTCCGTATGTGCGAGTTCCAGTTTCCTATTATGAAAAGAATTACGGAAATCACCGATTGCAAAACCTATGAACGTGCTCCCGGGTACATAGGCGAAATACTAAATGGTATTTTCATCCACCATATGCTGACGGTTGAAAACAGATCGGCCAAGGAAACTCAGCTTGTGTTTTTTGTAAATACGGAAAAGATAAATTCCGCAAAAGAGTATTATAAGTACAGAATTCATTCCGTTGCCGATAAAGCAGTGCGGAGCGTTGCCGATAAGATACTCCCGATGTACTCGCCACGACGTGAAAAGGTTAAAAAGCTGTTAAGACTAAAATAGCGCTTTAATAATTTAGCTAAAGAGGTGCGTGGTTTTAGCTGGTTTTTTGTAAAGAATTAACCAATTGAATCTGTTCGCATTGACAAAAATGCTTTTTGTGTTATAATTATTTTGATATTAGTATGGAAAATGCCCGAGTTTTGACATTTTTCAACATCATCAGGAAATGAGAGGATAAATAGCAATGAAAGTGTTAGGAATAATTCCCGCAAGATACAAGTCGAGCCGTTTCCCCGGCAAGCCCCTTGCGGATATATGCGGAAAGCCGATGATATGGTGGGTATACAACAGAGCCATAAAAGCCGAAACTTTGACAGAGGTGTATGTTGCCACCGATGATGAACGCATTTACAATGCCTGCAAGGAAAACGACATTAATGTAATAATGACTTCCGATACTCACAAGACAGGAACAGACCGAATAGGTGAGGTCGCAAGAAAAATTCCTGCGGATTTATATGTCAATATACAGGGCGATGAGCCTATGATCGAGCCGGAAACAATAAACAAGGCGGTATATCCTTTCTTCGAGAATCCCGATCTGCAGATTACGAATCTTATGACTAAGATAAAGGATCCTGTTGATGTAGTAAACTTCACAGTGCCTAAAGTCATAACGAATGCCGACAATATAGGCGTATATCTTACCAGAAGCACCGCTCCTTATCCTAAGGGAAGCATAGACTACAGCTATTATAAGCAGGTGTGCGTATACGGCTTCAAGCCTGAGGCGCTTCAGTTCTATTGTTCTTCTCCCAGAGGAAAAATCGAATCTATAGAGGATATTGAAATACTCAGATTTATCGAAGCCGGCTACAGAGTTCAGTACATAGAGGTTGATTCCGAAACAGTAGCCGTTGACACACAGAACGATCTTGAAAAGGTCAACAGGCTGATAGCTGCAAAGCTCGAACGGGAAAAGAATTAATTATTACAGGTGGGTATGAAAAAAATACGGATACTTGATTGTACTCTGCGTGACGGCGGATACGTAAATAACTGGAAATTCGGTTTCGAAAACATAAAAGACACCGTAAAACGTCTAATACAGGCAGGTATTGATATAATCGAGGTGGGCTATTTATCGTCAAAGGGAGATTTTTCTGCGGATGAGTCGCAGTATTCCTCGGTTGACGCTATAAAAAGAATCCTTCCTGCTGACAGAAAAAATACTCTGATTGCCGTAATGATAAACTGCGGCGATTATGATGCAGAGCTACTGCCGCAGTATGACGGTACAGGACCGGACTGCATAAGGGTTTGCTTCCACAAGTCGCAGGCATTGCAGGCGGTTGAGCTTTGCAGAAAGATCAAGGACAAGGGCTATAAGGTATATTTTCAGCCTATGGTAGCTCTCAGCTATTCCGATGCCGAATACCTCGGTCTTATAGGTATGGCGAACAAATTCCGCCCCGACGTTTTTTATATCGTTGATTCGCACGGTTCTATGAAACAGAAGGATGTTGCACGTTTCTTTTATCTTATAGAGAATAATCTCGATAAGGAGATAGCTGTCGGCTTCCACTCCCATAACAACCTTCAGCTTTCGTACTCAAACGCTCAGTATTTAGCCGCTTTGCATACCGATCATAATCTGATAATAGACAGCAGTATTATGGGTATGGGCAGAGGTGCGGGAAATCTCAATACCGAGCTGTTTGTGGAATATCTGAACGAAACCGCAGATGCCGATTACAGTACAGAGCCTATACTCTGTTCGATTGACAATACCATAGCACCTATTTATTTGACTACATCGTGGGGTTATTCCTTATCCGGCTATCTGTCCGCAAAATACAGATGCCACCAGAATTATGCACGATTCCTCAGTAACAAAAACACCCTCACATACGAAGGTATGAACGCTATTTTCTCAAAAATAGAGCCTGAAAAGCGTGACAATTATGACCGAGAATATATAGATAAGCTGTATACTGCTCATATGTCTGCAGGCGGCGAAAAAACGCCCGAGGCAGATCTCAGCAGACTTTTCGAAGGACGCAATGTTGTTATTATCGCACCCGGCAGGACAACATCGGTAGAATCTGAAAGGCAGAAGGTCTTTGATAAGGTCAAAGCTACCGATGCGATAGTGATTTCCGTAAATCACTGCCCCGAATGGATCAAATGCGATTATGTGTTTGTAAGCAATATAAGACGTTATGAAAAGCTGAGCGGAATAGAAACAGACAAGCTGATAATAACATCTAATATAAACGCACAAGCGGGCTACACAGTAGGCTACGAGCCTTTGCTGTGTTCTATAGAAGCTGTCCGTGACAACGTTACACTTATGCTTATAGCACTGCTTATAAAATCCGGAGCAAGTTCCGTTTATCTTGCCGGAGTTGACGGATATTCATTCAAGGAACGCAACTTTGCGTACAGAGATATGGAAACGTATGAAGACGAGCAAGTTGCCAAAGAGCAGAACAACGGTATATCAGCCGCAATCGCTCAGCTTTCACAGCGGATACCCGTTTCATTTATAACAAAATCACTTCTTGAAAGAGAGGAAAACCGTTCATAATGAAGGTAGTTTCTTTTGGAGAAATAATGCTCAGACTATCGCCCGACGGATATTACAAATTGTTTCAGAAGCCGGAGCTTAATACATCGTTTTGCGGTGCTGAAGCTAATGTAGCCGTTGCCCTCAGCAACTTCGGAGATGAGGCTGAATTTGTGACTGCACTTCCCGATAATGATATAGGCAGAGCGGCTTGCAGAGAGCTTATGAGATACGGCGTAAAGACGGATAATATAGTTTATACGGGCGACAGGCTCGGAATATTCTTTGCCGAGAAAGGCGCAAGTCAGCGTCCGTCAAAGGTGATATATGACAGAAAGAACAGTGCGATAGCGTCGGCTGACCCTTCGTCGTTTGACTGGGAAAAGATATTTGACGGTGCGGATTGGTTTCATATTACGGGAATCACTCCGGCACTTTCCGACAGCCTTGCAAGAATTTCTGTCGATGCCGTAAAGGCCGCTAAAAAAGCGGGTCTTACCGTAAGCTGCGATATAAACTACAGAAGCAAGCTGTGGAGTGCTCAAAAGGCACGTCCCGTAATGACCGAGATAATGCAATATGTTGATGTCTGCATAGGAAACGAAGAGGACGCTGAGATAGTGTTCGGAATAAAAGCAGGCGCTACGGATGTCACAAAGGGACAGCTTGATACAGACGGCTATAAAAAGAGCCTTCAGACCGTTGCGGAAACATTCGGCTGTAAAATAGTTGCATACTCACAGAGAAAGAGTTATTCCGCAAGTGATAACGGCTGGTCGGGAATCATTTATGATGACGAAAAAAAGCAGGTTTATACATCTGCGCAATATGATATAAGAATTACAGACAGAATAGGCGGCGGCGATGCATTTGCGTCAGGACTTATTTATGCTCTGCATAACAATATATCGCCTGAAAATGCTATAGAAACAGCTGCTGCGGCAGGCTGTCTTGATCAGACGCTTGAGGGTGATTTCTGCCTGTTCGGAATTAATGATGTGTTTGATCTTGCCGGTGGAAATTCGTCGGGAAGAGTAAAGAGATAAAAGAAAGGGATTTTATTTTCAATGAACAGCTGTGAAAACAACAGCAAAAAAATCGCAATTTTCGTTTCACACAGAATCGATCTTAAAAGTATGGTGATTGACAATCCTTTATATGTACCCGTAAGATGCGGTGCAGCACTTGACGAGAACGATGAAGGCAATGTCATAATGGGCGACAATACAGGCGATAACATATCCGAGAAAAGAATTTCTTTTTGTGAGTACACAGTTCAGTACTGGGCGTGGAAAAATTATGATGCGGATTATTACGGACTTTGCCACTACAGAAGGTATCTTTCGTTTATGGATTCCTTTATGCCGGGCAATGACTACGATGTACGAATGGAAAACAACCTTTCGGTACGCACCGCAGAGTTATATCAGCTTTTCAATAAGTCAAAGATGGAGAAGGAGATCTCATCCTATGACGTTATTGTCGGCAAGGCTTTCGATACGACAAAGATCACCAGAGTACGTCCCAGAAACAGCGTAAAGGAGTTATGGTACGCATCAAGAAATCTTGTCGATCCTATAGCTATTGATACATTGATAAAGATAATAGAAGACAGGCACCCCGAGCTTGTTGAATCTATGAATGAGTATTTTGCCTCAAAGTATTACAGAGGCTATAACTGCTTTGTAATGTCAAAGAAGATATTCAACGAATACAACAAGGTGCTTTTTGACATACTCTTTGAGTTTGATAAACAGTTTGACACCACCGGCTATGAGGGTAACAAGCTCAGAGCCACAGGTTATATGGGTGAGATTGTATACGGCGTTTATATGTGGTATCTTCAGCATCACACCGACTGCAAGTTCCTTGAGCGCCAGATTGTATACTTCAAGAACACCGAAGCAGATCCCGATGCAAATACCCTTGCACAACGTACCCTGTCATACAAGAAACCCAATGATGACATCAAGATTTTCGTTTCGCACAGGATGGATCTTGACAGCGCTGTGATAGGTAACCGTATATTCGAAAACTATAAGTGTAATGCAGGCTCGGCGAGATGCTTCCTTAAGATGAACGGCGATGACACCGGCGACAATATCTCCGATCTTGCAAAGTATTTCTCGGAGCTGAGTGTTCAGTATTGGGCGTGGAAGAATGCCGATGTAAATTACTACGGCCTTTGCCACTACAGACGTTATCTTTCATTCAGCAATAAGAAGTTTGACCAATGCTCAAGAGGCTACATAATTGAGAATATGCTCAATGACGAGAGCATCGAAAAGTACGGTCTGAATGATTATGACAATATGGCAAAGCAGATAAAGAAATACGATCTTATCACAGGCGGAAGCATGGATGTTGATGAGATGGATTTCCTTTTTGGCGGAAAACGTGCGCATTGCATCAAAGATATATTCATGATTCAGGAGCATTTATTTGATAAAAGCGCACCTGAGCTTACGCTTAAGCTGGTTGATGAGCTTTACCCCGAATATTCTAAGGCTGCCGAGGAATATATGGCTTCAAAGAAGTACTATGCGTATAACTGCTTTGTAATGTCAAAAGAACTGTTCAACCGCTTCTGTACATTTGAATTCGGCGTACTGTTCGAATTCATAAAAAGATTTGATTTGTCAAAATATCAGGGTACCAAAATGAGAACGCCCGGCTATATGTCTGAGGTTCTTTACGGTATCTTCATATACTGGGTATTAAAGCAGAGAAAGTACAAGGTAAAGGAAAATCAGCTTGTATTCTTCAGAGAAACCAATGCCGCAAAGTGCAAGCTTGCTCCTGCAAAAACAGCGGCTGCACCCAAAAAGCCCAAAAAAGACGAAAGCGTTTTAAAGAAGATAATGAGAAACACCTTCCCTGCATATCGTGTTGCTTTACGAAATGAGGAAAGACTCGGCGCACTGGTTGCTTCTGTTAACGATCTTCAGAAAAAGTCTACAGAACACAGCGCACTGCTTGCGAGAACCGTAAAGGTTTGTCAGAGCGCTGCTCCCAAAAGCGTACAGGCAGCGGTTGCTAAGTCTCCTATCATCGCTACCAGTCTTCGCAAGGATATATGGGATGCAAAAACGCTCACTTCAAATATTAATCTCAATATTGCCTGCCTTGCAAATGAGATACACGAAACTCATAAGAAGTCATTCGGCGAGTTCAGAAATATCAATACCGGCAGAGATGTTGTTGTAATGGCATCAGGACCTTCGATGAGATACTACAAACCCATTCCCGGTGCTGTACATATAGGTATGAATGCTTCATTCTTAAATCCTGATGTTGATATTGATTACTATTTTACTACCGATTACGAAAGCCGTGCTCCGTGGTTTGAAAAGCTGAAGGAATACGATTTTGTCAAGTTCTTCGGTCAGTATTCTACCGGTGAATACAGAGATAAATTCCAGGTATCAGAGAAGATTATCAGAGAGAATAACGGCAGAAGATTCTTCCAGGCGGCTCCCAGTGAGGATATACATATTAATATAGAATTCTATCCCCTTATGGCATTCTATTCAATTGCGTTCCAGGCTATCCACTTTGCGCTCTTTACCAATGCGAAAAGAATTTATCTTGTTGGTTGCGACTGCACCAATGCGGGATATTTTGACGGCAGCAAGCAGAGATTGTCGGATCTTGTAGCAAAGACAAGTGTTCCACACTGGTTAGACGGTTATCAGAAGGTCAAGGCGTTTGTTGAACGCTTCTATCCGGATACAGAGATTATATCCGTTAATCCTATGGGTCTCAGAGGACTTTATTCAGACGTTTATACGGATGACTTCATAGCAGATCATCCTGAAATAGATAGCAGTAAAGTAACACGTCTTAACAGCACACAGGAGGAAAAATGAAAGTTGTAATACTCGCCGGAGGTTTCGGCACAAGAATCAGCGAAGAAAGCCAGTTCAAGCCAAAGCCTATGGTTGAGCTTGGCGGTATGCCGATAATATGGCACATAATGAAGCTCTATTCTTCTTACGGCTTCAATGAATTCATTATATGTGCAGGTTACAAACAGCACGTTATAAAGGAATATTTTGCAGACTACTTCCTGCATACATCCGATATTACATTTGACTTCACAAGCGGTAAAAACGAGATGATTGTTCACCGCAACAGCTCGGAACACTGGAAGGTTACCGTAGTGGACACAGGTCTTAACACAATGACCGGCGGACGTGTAAAGCGTATAAAGGACTATGTCGGCAACGAGCCTTTTATGCTGACATACGGCGATGGTGTTTCCGATGTTAATATAGCCGAGCTTGTCGAGTTCCATAAAAGTCACGGAAAGCTGGTAACAATGTCGGCTTACAACCCCGGACAGAGATTCGGCGTTCTTGATATTGATGAAAGCGGAAGAATAAATGAATTCCGTGAAAAGACATCCGGCGACGGAAGCCTTATCAATATCGGCTATATGGTATGTCAGCCCGAATTCATCGATTACATAGACGGCGACGAAACCGTTCTTGAAAAGAAGCCCCTTGAAACAGTAGCAAAGCTCGGAGAGCTTATGGCATATAAGCATACGGGCTTCTGGCAGTGTATGGATACTGTAAGAGAAAAAGAACAGCTTGAGAAAATGTGGAACAACAACAATGCTCCCTGGAAGATTTGGAAATAATGGGTGAATTATCCGATAAACTTGCGGGATTTTTCGGAAGATTATTTCCGATGTCACGCAACAAGACAATAAAGCTCAACAACGAGATAAGGCAGACAGAAAGCGAGCATTTTGCACAGCTTTGTGAAATGCTCGCTTTTCTTGAAAACAGCCTGAATACTTGCAAGGATATATGCCGTGATAATGCGGAGCAGATAAAACTGTGCCGTCAATCGTTGCGTACATTGGAAGATAATCAGGTTAAATTCGGTGAGTCTACCGCATCAAAACTCAAAGAAATAAAATTTGATATTGAAAATCTGAAAAAGCAAAATGAGTGTATCGGCGAAAAACTGAGTAACGAAATATCAGAGAAATCTGCCGGAATATCCGGTGAACTTATCGGCTGTATTTCCCATCACACAGAGGAAATACTCGGTTGTATAACCGACAGCGACAAGCGTTCTTCCGATAACGATAAGCACATTGTCGAACTTATTGAAAACGGCATATCTGAAAACAATAAGCACGCAGGAGAAATAAAAGCGTTCAACAACTCGCTTTCCGGTGATATTAAGTCGCTTTCGGACAGCGTTACAGCAGGCTTTGATAAAACCTCGAAAACAGGCGAGTATGCGGATGCGCTTAACGGCTTATCGTCAGATAACGAAAGCATCTCGGCTGAGATTAAGTCGCTTTCGGACAGCGTTACAGCAGGCTTTGACAAGACCTCGAAAACAGGCGAGTATGCGGATGCGCTTAACGACTTATCGTCAGATAACGAAAGCATCTCGGCTGAGATTAAGTCGCTTTCGGACAGCGTTGCTGCAGGCTTTGACAAGACCTCAAAAACGGGCGAGTATGCAGATGCGCTTAACGGCTTATCGTCAGATAACAAAAGCATTTCGGCTGAGATTAAGTCGCTTTCCGACAGCGTTACCGCAGGCTTCGACAAGACCTCAAAGACGGGCGAGTATGCGGATGCGCTTGACAGCTTATCGGCAGATAACGAAAGCATTTCGGCTGATATTAAGTCGCTTTCGGACAGCGTTGCCGCAGGCTTTGATAAAACCTCAAAGACGGGCGAGTATGCACAATCTCTGCTTGATGCAGAGAATACGGCAAATACAATCCGCCGTGAGATGAATCTGTTCAAAAGGCAGTCATATCTCAGAAAATTGTATTTTCATCCCGGTGAACATGAAGCTCTGGCAAAGCTGTTCAGTGATGCTATGAGCAGGGAGGACAGCGCACAAAGATTTAATGCGCTTATAAGCGGACTTGACAACGAGAGCAAAAATACCGTTTCTGATATAATTCATCGAATGGAAGTAATATCAGACGGCAATAAAGCCCTTAGAGATATTTTTTCTCAGCGTGAGCAGGATGAGTTTGTCCGTATGAACGATGAATTCAAATCAAAGATAGTAAAGCTAAACGATAATCTGTATTACTACAATGGTTATTATCTTCCTGTGAATCAGTTTGACAGCAGTGTTTTCTATTCAAAATACGCTATTGACGAGCTGACCACACTGGACAGTGTGAGAAATAAGGATATAATCGACGCAGGCGGATATGTCGGTGACACGGCGCTTCTGTTCTCGTCATATACGGATAAGAGCATTCATGTATTTGAGGCTTCTCCCTCAAATATGGATATTATCCGTGAAACGATAAGGCTGAATCAGCTAGAGAACATAGTGCCTGTAAGCAAGGCACTGGGCGAGAAAAGCGGCACGGCAACATTCAGTCTGGGCGAGCGCAATTCCTGCAATTCACTTGTTGAACGTCCCGGTTATAATTATCCGAATCATATCGAAGTTCCCGTTATTACTCTTGATGATTATGTACGGGAAAACAATCTCGAGGTCGGTCTTATAAAGGTTGACATCGAGGGAGGTGAGCAACTGCTGCTCAAGGGCGCTGTCGAAACCATCCGCACTCAACACCCGATACTTCTCATCAGCATTTATCATTCGGCAAACGATTTCTTTGAGATTAAGCCTATGATAGAGAAAATGTGCGACAAATATACCTTCAGAATAATTAAACCCGCCAATTCGGCTATTGTTATTGAAACAATACTGTTAGCCGAGGTCAGAGATGAAAGCGGCGAAAATATCATTAATTCGTAAAGGAAAAATCAATATGGATATGTCATTTTACAAGGGTAAAACTGTACTGATAACAGGTCACACAGGCTTCAAGGGAAGCTGGATGTGCAAATTGCTTTCGATGGCAGGAGCAAAAGTTATCGGTTATTCCCTCACTCCCCCCACAACACCCTCTCTTTTTGAGCTTTCCGGAGTTGAGAAGGAAATAGTTTCGGTTATAGGCGATATAAGAGATCTTGCAAAGCTGAACGAAACAATGCAGAAGTACCGCCCCGAAATAGTAATTCATATGGCGGCACAGCCCATAGTAAGAGAAAGCTACGCAGAGCCTGTCTACACATACGAAACAAATGTTATGGGTACTGTAAACATCTGCGAGGCTGTAAGGCTGTGCGACAGCGTAAAATCATTCGTAAACGTAACCACCGATAAGGTTTACAAGAACAACGAATGGGAGTGGGGATACCGTGAAAATGACGCACTTGACGGCTATGATCCTTATTCCAACTCAAAGAGCTGCTCGGAGCTTGTAACAAGCTCTTATATTAAGTCGTTCTTCTATAACCGTGACATTGCGGTTTCGACCTGCCGTGCAGGTAACGTTATCGGAGGCGGCGACTTTGCAAAGGACAGAATCATCCCCGATTGCGTAAGAGCAATGGAGGCTAAGCAGGAGATAACAGTAAGAAATCCTTATTCGACACGTCCCTATCAGCACGTTCTCGAGCCGGTCGTTACATATCTTGTACTTGCAATGAAGCAGTATGAGGACAAGAGCCTTGCCGGTAATTATAATATCGGTCCGGATGACTGCGACTGCGCCGCTACAGGCGAGCTTGTCGATCTGTTCTGTTCACACTGGGGCGACGGCGCTTCGTGGAAAAACGTTGCGGACAAGAACGCTCCCCACGAGGCAAATTTCCTCAAGCTTGATTGCTCAAGAATAAAGCGTGTACTCGGATGGAGTCCCCGCTGGCATATTTCCGACGCTATCGAAAAGGTGACAGAGTGGAGCAAGGTATATCTTTCAGGCGGCGACATTAGCGCCGTTATGGAAAAGCAGATAAACGAATATCTGGAGGTAAAGTAATGAAAAAAGCTCTTGTTACAGGTGCAAACGGCTTTGTCGGAAGTGCGCTTGTGCGTGAATTGGTAAAGAATAATGTTGAGGTAATCGCACTTGACCGTGACGGTTGCAATAACAACATACCCAAAAATGTAAGATTTGTGGCTCACGAGCTTTCCGAATCGTCAAAGCTCGCCGATATTATTCCTGACCGTGATATTGATGTATTCTATCACTTTGCATGGGTAGGCTCGGCAGGCCCTGCGAGAGCAGACACCGCTTTACAGCTCAATAATGCTCAGTGGACGGTAGATTGTCTGCGTGTGGCAAAGGATATGGACTGCAAGAAGTTTGTATGTGCCGGCTCTATAATGGAGCATGAAACAATATCAGCTGCATTCAGACAGGGTAATAAGCCCGGTGCCGGCTACATATACGGAAGCGGTAAACTTGTTGCTCATACAATGTGCATGAGCGTTGCCGCACAGATAGGTATAGATCTTTGCTGGGCAAAGATAACCAACGCATACGGTGCAGGTGAGCTTTCACCCCGTTTTGTAAATACGACCATCAGAAAGATTATAAACGATGAGCCTTTACAGTTCACAAGCGGCGCACAGAATTATGACTTTGTATATATAGACGATGTTGCAAGAGCGTTCTATCTCATCGGAGAGAACGGCAAGCCTTTCTGCCATTATCTTATAGGCAGCTCGGATGCAAAGCCGCTCAGAGAATTTGTTCTTGAGATGAAGGCTGCACTGGCTCCCGACAAGGAGTTTGTGTTCGGAGATGTTCCGTTCACAGGCGTAAATATGCCGCTGTCGGATTTTGATTGTTCGATTACGGAAAAGGATACAGGCTTCAGAGCTACAATACCTTTTGGTGAAGGCGTCAAAAAAACAATGGATTGGATTAAGGAGCAGAAATGATACAGAAGTTTGAATTCAAGGAAACAGAGATTAAGGGACTTATAGAAGTAACTCCCTTCAATGCCGATGATATAAGAGGCTGTTTCACAAAGGATTACTCGAAGGAAGTGTTCGAGGCAAACGGCATAAAGCACGATCTTGCCGAGGTTTTCTATACGACAAGCTACAAGGGCGTTATCCGTGCACTTCATTTTCAGCGTGAGAAACAGCAGCCCAAGCTGGTACGTTGCATACACGGACACGTTTACGATGTAGTAGTCGATTTACGCAAGGACAGCCCCACGTTCAAGAAGTGGCTTGCATTTGAGCTTATCGGTGAAAAGCACAACGAAATACTCGTTCCCGCAGGTTGCGCTCACGGTTATCTTGTACTTGAGGACAGCATAGTATCATACAAGTGCGGAGAAAAATTCTACGGCGAATATGATGACGGCATTATGTGGAACGATTCCGACATTGCAGTAGACTGGAAGCTTGACAGAGTTGGCGGAATTGATAAGGTTATACTTGCCGATAAGGACAAGAATCTGCAGACCTTTAAAGAATTCATGAGCAAGTACGGTGGCTTTTGATGAGCAGTTTTGATTTTGACACCCTTATAGTCGGCTGTGGACTTTCCGGAGCGGTAATCGCCCGTCATTTAGCGGAAAAAGGCAAGAAGGTCGAGATATGGGAACGCAGGGATCATATCGGCGGCAATATGTACGACCACGTTGACGATCACGGAATACTCGTACAGGATTACGGCCCGCACACATTCCACACGAAAGAGAAATATCTTTTTGATTATATGTGCCGCTATGAGCAGTGGTCTGATTACAAGCTGACCTGCGGTGCGGTATGGAACGATACATATACCCCCACCCCCTTCAACTTTACCACGATTGATAAGTTCTTTGATAAGCAAAAGGCAGAAACGCTCAAGGCAAAGCTGACTAAGGTTTACGAGGGCAGACCGACCGCTACCGTGGTTGAAGTTCTCGAAAACGAGGACGATGATATAAGAGCATACGCTCAGTATCTTTTCGATAACGATTATGCGCCGTATACCGCTAAGCAGTGGGGCGTATCTCCCTCTGAGATTGACCCGTCTGTGCTTAAAAGAGTACCTCTGCGTTTTTCGTATGACGAGGGATATTTCGATGACGCTTATCAGGTAATGCCGGTGCATTCATTCACGGAGTTCTTCAGAAATCTGCTGAACCACGAGAATATCACGGTCAGAACCGGTGTCGAGGCGCTTGAGCGGATTACCGTAAAGGATAATAAGCTGTATGTTGACGGTGAGCCGTATAATAACATTCTTGTATATACAGGTGCGCTGGATGAGCTTTTCAGCGAAAAATACGGCAGACTTCCTTACCGTTCACTGCGTTTTGAGTATAAGTATACCGACAAGGACAGCTTTCAGGACGCTCCTGTTGTCGCATATCCTCAGGAAAAGGGCTTTACCAGAATCACCGAGTACAAGAAAATTCCCGTCCAGGATGTAAAAGGCAGTACCTATGCGGTAGAATATCCTCTCCCGTATAAGTCGGGCGAAAAGCTTGAGCCGTATTATCCTGTTCTCACAAAGGAGAGCATGGAGCAATACGCAAAGTACGAGGCTCTGGCGTCGCAGATTGATAATCTTATCTGTTGCGGAAGACTTGCCGATTTCAGATATTACAATATGGATCAGGCGTTAAAACGTGCGCTTGAGCAATGCGATAAAATAGATAATATATAACGAACCGTTTGAGCTGTGGGCATTGACCCACAGCTTTATTTTTTACACTTATTGCAAAACGCTTTCAGCCATGTTATACTGGTAGAAAAGAGGTGAGCAGATGAAAAAAAGAATAGCACGGTCATCCGTTTTACATATAATATTGATAATAACCGCCATAGCCGCCGCAATGCTCTGCAGACAGCTTGACAGGATCGGTACTATGCAAATATTCGGCATTATCAGAAGTCTGATATATATTTTTATGTTTCTGATATGGGGAATCACCCTGAGAAACAGGATAGTGCAGATACAGGCAAAACGCTTTATGACATCTATAGCAGGGCTTATTGTGTTCTGGGTAGCTATCCGTTCGGTGAAGTTCGTTATAGCCCAGAGTCCGTTCGCTGTCCGAATGCTGTGGTATATGTATTATATCCCGATGATATTTATCCCTATGTTTGCACTGTTAGTCGCTCTTTCACTCGGAAAGCCCGAAAACTACCGCCTGCCCGCAGTTACATCCTTACTGTATGTCGCTTCTGTCCTGATGGTAATATTCGTGCTTACAAACGATCTGCATTGTCTTGTGTTCAGATTTCCGGGAGAAAGGGAAATGTGGAACGACAGAGATTACAGCTATGCAGGCGGATATTACATAGTGGCAGGATATATGCTTTTATGCACAATCGGCGCATTTGTGGCTTTAATATCCAAGTGCCGTATACCAAAGGCAAGAAAAACGTTTATTATGCCGTTACTGCCTGTTGTCGCAATGGTTATCTACACGTTGCTCTATGTGTCCGGAGAAATCACGGGCGGTACGTTCATTCACAGGCTGGCAGGCGATATGACCGTTACCGTAAGCCTTCTTACCGCGCTTTCTTTTGAATGCTGCATACATTGCGGACTTATACGCTCGAATACTTATTACATACAGCTTTTGCAGCCGTGTACAGTTCCTGCTTTGATTACCGACAATGATTACAATATACTTCTCTCGTCCGATTGTGCCGAAAAGATAGACCGTGAAATAATGCAGATGGCAAAGTCCTCTCCCGTAATGCTTAGCAGCGGAAAACGTCTTTCCTCCGCCAAGATAAAAGGAGGCTATGTCTTGTGGCTGGACGATCTTTCTGAGCTTATTGAGGTAAACGACAAGCTGGCAGAGGCTAAGGACGATCTTAAGGATGATTACGATCTGATTTGCGAAGAATACGATCTCAGAAACAGAGAGGCTCACATACTTGAGCGTGACAGGATATATGACAGGATCAGCCGTGAAACGTCAGGTCAGATAGCTGTATTGAACAGCCTTACAGACCGCTTCGAGATGTCGGAGGATGAAGATGAACGCAGAAAGCTATTGGGTAAGATGGTGGTAATCGGCGCTTATCTTAAGCGCAGGAACAATCTCATATTCATATCGGAGAGAAGCAGTATGATAAGCGAAAAAGAGCTGTACCTTGCGTTCCTTGAGCTTACGGATAATCTTGAGCTGTACGGCGTGACCTGCGGACTTAATATCAGATTAAATAAGTCCGTGCCGGCTGTGGCAGTAATGGAGATGTTCGATACATTCGAAAAAATGATTGAGCTGTCACTGGATAATTTATCGGCTGTGAATATATCCGTGACGTTAAATGACGGCATATTCACAATGACGGTCACTGCTGAAAGCAGTACGGATTTTAATGTAATGAACGGTGATTTTGTAACGGCGGTATGTGATGATGACGGCGAATGGCAGATCGTATACAGAAGGGAGGCTGGAAGATGCGAGGCTTAGGCAGACGCTATCTGTTACGCAGGACGGTAAAAGACGCATTTGATAATCTCCCGTCGGGTATATGCTTTTTCGACAGCAACGGAATAGCAGTCCTGTGCAACAGGCAAATGGACAGGCTGATATATGAATTGAAAGGCTTTGACGTACAGTGCCTCAGCGAACTGCAGGATATATTTTCGGAGCATAACAGCGGCTCGGTCGTACTTGTAAAGGGAAAAGCATGGCGCTTCAGACTTGACGTGGTTTTTCTTAACGGTGTCGGCTACTATACGCAGGTAACTGCAACAGATGTAGATGAGCTGTACAAACGTCAGCTTCAGCTTGAAGAAAGCAGCAGAAAACTCGAGCGTGCAGGCAGACGAATGCGAAAGCTGACAGAGAATATAAGAACGGTTATCCGTGAAGAAGAAATACTCAGTATGAAGATTCGTGTACACGATGATATAGGCAGGAGCGTAATTGCGACCCGTAATCTGCTGTCAAATAACAGACCGACAAGCGAGCTGGATCTTACAGCGTGGAAGAATGCTGTAAGACTTCTTATGAGGGACAACGAAAAAAGCTACGGAGCAAACAGCTATGATATATCCGGTCAGTTAAAGGAAACATCTTCCGTTCTCGGAATCAAAATAAATGTTGAAGGAGATATTCCCGACCCGTTTTATTATAAAATATTCATAACGGCTGTCAGAGAGTGCGCTACGAATGCGGTACGTCACGCAGGTGCGACAAAATTGAACGTTAAATCCAGTAAAAGCGGCGGCAGACAATGGATAGCCTTGTCTAATGACGGAAAGGCACCAATCAGCGCCGTCACTGAAGGCGGCGGTCTTTCGTCACTGCACGACAGAGTAGAAAAAAGCGGCGGAACTATGAGCATTAATTCATATCCGTATTTCGAGCTTGTAATTTCATTTCCGCTCAACAAGGAGGTAACACTATGACGCAGGTACTGATTGTAGAAGACCAGAAAATGATAAGGGAAAGCCTTGAAAATCTTGTAGCACAGGCAGATGATCTTTCTCCGGCAGGCTCGTTGTCTTGTGCGGCGCTTGCCGAGCAATACTGTATGCGTGGAAATATCGACCTGATATTAATGGACGTATGTACGGAAAATGATGAGAGCGGATTTGTCGCTGCGGAAAAAATAAAAAAACGCTTCCCCTCGATAAAAATTATCATCATAACCTCAATGCTTGATTACAGCTATCTTGATAAGGCGAGAAAAGCAGGTGCGGAGAGCATCTGGTTCAAGGATGTAAGCGCAGAGGAGTTACTCAGCGTTATAAAGAGGACGATAGACGGAGAAAGCGTATATCCCGATAAAATGCCCGAAATACCCGTAGGAAATGCTACCAGCTACGAGTTTTCCGATGCGGAAATCAGAGTTCTGCGACTGCTGGTCGAAGGTATGACGTATAAGGAGATGGCACAGGAGCTTTGCGTTACTCCCGATTGCGTAAAGGCACACGTCAGCAGTATGCTTTCTAAAACCGGTTATTCATCAAAAACAAAGCTCGCCGCAGTTGTAACATCAAAAAAACTGATTGTTAACGGATTTTGACAGAAATTTCTTGCATTTGCTTTTATTTTACCCATTTGGGTAATGGTTTAATTGGAACGGTATGGTATAATAACCTCAGACAGATAAACCGCATAAGCGGATTATCCCGTGCATAAGCACGGTTGGCGGATACCCGCCTGTCTGAGGACATTTTATCACCAAATCCTTTTGCCACAGGCAAAAGCACGGCGTACCGCCGTGTCGGCTTGCGCCGATTTGATTTGTGATATAATAACATCAGACAGATAAACCGCATAAGCGGATTATCCCGTGCATAAGCACGGTAGGCGGATACCCGCCTGTCTGAGAACATTTTATCATCAAACTCTTTTGCCGATTTCACGCTAAACCTTAGTTTATCTGATTATGACGGAGAATTATTATGTATCACTCATTGAGCTTTGAGGATTACTGCAACGGTATGGTTCGTGAAGAAAATAAATCAGACGGTACCGTAAAAGTATCCGGTTTATCCGTTGTACACAGTGCTATGTCAAGCCGCAATTGCTATTCTTTTTCGCTGTATCACGCAAAGAACAGTAAATATGTTATGGACGCATTCTGTAATTGTGCTGACGGCTTCGAAACAAAGCGGATAGATATGGGATATACCGCAATAGAAGACGAAGACGCTTTAGCTGTGTTGCGCCTTGCAGATACAACGGGGCTTATAAAAAGAATAGATGAATACAAAACCCGGAAAAACAGTTGTCCTGCATGTAAGCAGCCGCACGACAAACCGGTAAGAAGTTGCTTGTTATATTATTCGGACGGTTCAGTAAAGAGTGCGCCTTTTGAGATTGACAATGAGATAAAGAGTGCTTTTATAAAGCTGGCTGAGAAATACACTAAAGGCAAGATCTGTACGCAGAAATGAGCTGAAAAAGGGGAGGGAACACATGGGCTTTTTCGAAAGAATGAAAAAATACAATTATAATGATGTAATTGAAATCTATGCGTCCTGCGGTCATATGTGTTACGCCTTTAGCTATAACTTCGATCTTAATAAAAGCGGCGATAAATGGCTGTTCAGTTGTAATTGCTCGGTAAGCGACAAAGAAGAAAGAGTCAAATCGGAAAACCGCGAGATAACGCAGGAAGAAGCCAAAAATGTAATCAAAGCGGCAGAGGAAAGCGATCTTGCGGATAAAATCAAGAAATACCGACCAAGACCGTTAAGCCGTGTGGTTTTTGTATGCGATGAAACGATGTATTCGAGCAGCCTGAAGTTTGCAGACGGCACTAATCTTAATGCAAATTGTGAGGTAAGCGAAAACGTAAAGGATTTGTTTTACGCACTGGCAGAAAAGTACGGCGAGGAAGAGGATTCCTGAGCAGAGCAGTAATAGCCCCAAACCGCCGCATTGATAAATGATATTGCGATAGAAAACATAAATTAACAGTCTGTAGAAAAACTTTTTCGTTATTAAAAAATGGGGTTGAGGGGCGTAGCCCCCCATACAGGTCGTCAGCCATTTGTACCACTGCATCGTGCAGTGGCTTTGTGTGGCTGACTGCAAGC